>Ga0116231_10001451_pt1 | contig 48346 bp, 38 predicted proteins | sample S1TSphgellanicum_2_FD_89695 | JGI IMG/M metagenome (GOLD analysis project Ga0116231, IMG submission 89695) | Host-associated microbial communities from peat moss isolated from Minnesota, USA - S1T2_Fd - Sphagnum magellanicum MG | ecosystem: Host-associated > Plants > Peat moss > Unclassified...
CCCAAGGTCAGTTCACATGTGCAATGCCTACATCTTAATGTGGAAGTAGTCAGCATCAAAATGGTGTAGTCGGACATACCCATCTTCACCACCACTCACAAAACTGCAAATCACATCCCCACAAATCTAGAAGTAAGACTACAATGTGACAATTCCAGTGCACTTATATACTCTGATGGATCTTTGCTTAACCTGCTGACTCTTTGAAAAAGTTATGACAGCTAAGAGGGACCTAGAGAGAAACCAAGTTTTATCAAATGCACACAACACCTTATAGACAAGATGGAACAGGACAAAAATTGTAAAATTCAAGTCTTAGATAACTGAAGTGATTGGGACATCACCAAGAGATGCCACCTAGAACTAGAACTGTGTATCATACATAGGTTGCAGTGAGGATTTTTTCCCAATATCCATGATAGAAGTGTTCAGAAAAAAGTTTAAGCCTTGCACACCTTCGGCCATCAGGGTTGAAGGCAAGAGCATTGATAGGTCCAAAATGTCCTTTCACACCACCGATTTCCTCTTCAAATATCTGTGCACCATCAACCAAAGTACAAGTAACAATGATTAAACAAGCTGTGCACAAGTAGTGCAGTTCACCATAACTAAGAACTTTATAACTAGGCACTCCAGATGAGGTATATGCTCAACCCTGAACTTAAGGTCAAGTATGATGATGAGCACTGACCTTTCTATACAGACAAATTTCCACAACACTTCAACAAAACAGTACCAACAGCACATGGTGAAGTGAAATTACCTTATGGAAAAACTTGGCCTCAAACTTTCCAGCACGCCGATCACTCATTGTCACCTGGGATGCTTCTTGACCACCACCAATTACCACCTGCAATCCATCCCACAACAGCACCCTCAAAACTCCTGGCATCAACAATTGAATTGAAAACCACAAACCCATTGAACTCTCCAATGAATTCATTGCATTTAATCTCTTTGATGAAGGAGCACCGTGTCTCCACTGCAGATACCTACTGGAGGAAGAGAGCTTTAAACCATACGTGGTCAAGGAGAGGTGAAATTGCTGCAGCATTGACTGGCCGCTCCGTGACGTATGTCTTCAGGAGAGTCAGAGTTCTAGTATCCCATAACTGTTCACATGTCAACAACAAACTTAGTCAAGCCTTCTCAATAACAGCGAGCAACAGCGCAACTAATTTGCCCAAAGGACAAACGAGGTAGTGAAACACATTGCAGACACTGACACAAACAAATCCTCTGTGGACAGTGTGATACATTAAAGACAGTCATCAATACTGAAGCATCAAGCCATGAATAAGCAGCACATCACTTTTTGGATGTGCCAATTGGGCATCAGAATGCACCATGAAATCACATTGACCTTCGGAGAGCAGAGGCAAATAATATACATAACATAGGATTTCAAAATACCTTGGCTGACTTATCATGAGAGCCAGTGATGAAATGGGAGCCATCAGCTGACTTGGCCATTGATGTGATGACTTTGTGGTGCCCAGTCTCAGGGTCACTCTCCTTCAGACACTTCCCTGTCTGCACAAAATATCCCACATTTCTGAACAATCAAACCAGCTATCTCAACCAAAGAAAAAGGATACAACATATTTTAATCAGTACAGAGGATTTCCAATATCTACAATTATAGCCAATTCCAATATCTCTATTACTGGCTACTTCAACAAGACCCAAAAGAGAAGGAGAAGACAGGAAAAATACCACAAGCAGAAACAGGAACACAAGACAACGAGAATGAGAAAGGGAGAAAGGAAATAAATGGAAACAATGAGAACTTTGGGAGCAAGAACAGAGAGGATAGGAGACTCTTGCATAAGGAAGCATTAATGGACATTCTCTTATGAATCATCAAAAATTCCCACTTCATCAAGGTAAAAGAGAAATTGCAAAACTGGAGAAACTCTCATTGAGGGTATTGTTGGATTAACGGATCACTCCTTTCACTTCAACCTCTACATCAAGTCAGGCCAGTTAGTCCATGGTACCAGTATAGCTGATCAGCAAAAAGTATGCCATGAAGACTTAAAGGAGGTTCAAAACTATGGACATACCTCGGCATCCCATATACGAATTGTTGCATCCTCACCAGCACTGATGATGGTTTTGTTTAGTGGACCCCACAAAACTCTGTTGATCCTGCCTTGTGGTCCTGTGATTGTGAGCACTGAGTCACTGTTTTCTGCACCCACATAGAAATTGGCAAACTGTCAAACCTCAAAGTACTCTCTACTGCAATCGGCGGCTGTGCTGTGTCTAACAAGAAAGAAACCCTTGGCACAAAAATTGAGTACTAACTCTAGTCACTCTACTACAAAAGAAAATCTAAACAGCCACATAAGAACAATAGACCAAAGTTTTCACCACTTCCACATGCAAAAACATAGCATGGATGATGTAGAATATCACAGTTGAGGGAAAACAAACTTTGCATCCCTTTGTCACTACTGGATCTCAGGTTTAATTTTCACAGATCAGAGGCTTGTATCAGAAACCCAGAAACAACTCAACATCACCAAGGAAAGAAATTACAACCCCTTTCTCCAAGGGAAAACCATGGATGAAGACCACTTACGCTTAGACTGGTCACCTTCAATGTTCTTCACATGGATGGCAGATTGCTGCTCCATAAAAGGGTCAGTGGTGATTGCCACAAGCTTGTCACCTTCTGCAAAACTGACTGCTCGTGCTGGTGACTCAAAGTTGAAAGAATGTAGCTGAACACCTGTCTCACAGTCCCACAGCTTTACAGATTGGTCTGCCGAGCCGGTAATTAACCGTGTCGTATCCCCTGTTCAAAACAGTTCAGAAAACAGCAGACAACAATTGAATTAGCATAGACCAGGCACGAGCATGAAGAGCAACTAAATGCAGCTTCCTGAAATAACTGCACATCACAAAAACATAACATAAGAAACAAGAGCAGGACCATCATCTCCCAATTTGCATACATCAGTGAAGAACTGAAGCTGCTGCATGAGCCACAAACTGCAGGAGTTTATGTAGATGCAAAAAAATCGGTCATTTCTCACAATCATCGACCAATTCTATGCACAAGATTGTGGTTTTCGGAGGTCATCAACTAGGGTTTGAAACATCGGAAACCCTAAGACAAAAAAACACAACGGGTAAACGGAAAAGAAAAAATAGGAAGGGGAATAAGAAGTTGAGGGTTTCAGCATACTGGAAACATCGCAACACCAGACCGCTCCGTTATGGCCACGGTAGGTACCCAAGCGCTCTCCGTTGTGCGCGTACCACACAGTGGGAGTATGATCCTTGGCACAAGAGAACAGCAGGTCCCCATCTCTGTTGTACTTGAGAAAGGTCAGAGGCCTCTCGTGGCCCTTCAACAAAATCGGCCTCATCAGTATTCCCCTCTCTTTTCGCCCCTTCTTTTCCTCCCTCGCTCGCTCGCTCGCAGGCACGCACGAGAGCCAAAAACAAAGGATGGCTCACACGGGAGGAAAAGAAAAACCCAAAAAGAATCTGATCACAACCCACTGTTATTTTCCACACTAACTAAACTGCGTTGGGGAAGAAAGAGACGAAGATTTCACCAGTGGCGAAGGAGAAGAACAACAACAGAAATCGGAGCGTGAAACGAGAGCACCGCATTCCGCAAGAACCTGCCATAGACACTCCTCCACACCCGTGTCGTCTAACCTAAATCGAAGTTACGCACATTAGGGTTTCACAATCAGGAGTGACAATCGAGGTGACAAGTGTTCCCTCACACCTCGATTCTGACACCTCGAGTGGTCTCATTTACGTACGTAGTAGGGTAATGCCCATTTTCCTAAGCAATTCCGCGAAATTTCATGCAGCCAATGAGAAGGCCTTGGGGGGGGGGTGTAAATTTTTTTGTCTGTTCCCAATATGCTCCCACTAAGTTCCTTAGGTTCTCAAAGTGTTCCCCCAAGTTCCCAATGCGTTATCTAAGACATTCTCAATAGCACTTCATTTTCCTAAAATATTGGTGGTGGGCCAATCAAATGGCTCCTTCTTGAAAAAAACAAGGGGTGTGTCACATTGTGGCCTTGCCATTTAGATTATAAAGTATCTTTAGTAAGGCAAAAAAAGAATTGTGGAAACTCAAATATTTCACCATGCCAAAATATAATCTTCACAAAATCCTCTAAAAGAAACCAAAATCCGTCAATATATTATAACTCTATAACTAATCTCAAGTTTCAACACAAGCCAAAATATCATCTTTCAAAATCGTCAAATAAAAATTGACCTATTATTATTATTATTACCTAGGGGCCAAAATCCCTTAAGCTACTATATTCTATAATGAATCTAAACACAATATCCTTGCCTTGGTAGGCGAGGCCAACGAAAAAACTTAGAGTTCGCCTTTTTTAGTTTATATACATGAGAGTTTATATGGAATATTAACTAATGTTATGGTTTTTTTTTTGAAAAAACTATAATTATTTTTTTAATTTGATATTTTGTGATTTTATTTTTTATTCAACTTTATAGTTTTAGGAATCTTTTTCCATTTTTTTTTTTAAGATCAAATTCAATCTCAATGAGAATGTACAAATCACTTCCAAAAAGCTTCAAAGATTGCCATGCTTTGAATTAAGTTTTTATTATTTTAAAGCATTTATGGAATACCAAATTTGATAGGTATTCCATCCTTGAACTCAATATTTCATACTTTTGGATTTAGGGCATTAGTAAGCATGGCTCCCAACCTCCTTGCTTGGGTTGATTGGACCTCTAAAGTGGAATGGATGGTTGCCACACCAATTCCAAGCCCTTAACGTTGCCCATTAATCGAATTATTAATTGTAAGTATCAATTGTGAATCAAATATTAAGATTTGGATGATAATATTGATAGTATATATAATCCTAGTATTGAAACAATGTAATATTACTAATATCATAATAATATTATATGTTGTATTTAATCCATTAAATATATCCAATTTATTTTAGATATCCAAATCATAATAGATATGTATTAATTGTGAATCAAATATAAATATTTTGTCCATGAATTTATTGATCGATCTATTCACACAATTTTTCCTATACCTTCATATGCACGGTAACATATTCCCCAACAAGCACCTTCCCAAGAACATTAATGCCCATTTTCATTTTTTAACAATCACTATTCATTAAAAATCATTTTATCTTTCAAGTTTATCTATTAATAATCATTATATTATAACAATAACTATAAATTATATATATATGCATAATGTCATACAACATAATTAATATGATATATATTGATATGATATCTATTATGATGATATATAATCATAATATTCATATAATATTCATACATTATGTCAATGAATATATAATTAATCTGTCTATTCACAATTTTTTCTTCATATCCAAGGTAGCATACCCTTAATAAGCACATTCACAAACACAATAATGCCATGCATCCTCATCTATTAACAAACACCATTCATTACAAGTTATTATTTATTAACAATCACTATGTTATGACATTAATTGTTAACATTTTCTATTGGCATCATTGTCTATCTATTGATAAGATCTATCACTACAACAAAACCATGTCCTTTTCACTAATGAAATTTAACTAACATGACTATAAAGTCAATTTTTTTTTAACCACATAACTAATTATGTCCATTTTGACAAACCACAAAAGTAGCATCGTCTATTATAACTAGTTTGAATTTCATTTTAATCAAAACATACATTGTAACTTCATATGTGGACTTTATGTAATGGTTATGTGTAATCAACCTACTAACAATGTGACTAAAATTAATCAATTAATTTACACATGTAATCATAGTGATATATATATATATATGTGACTAAAATCAATCATTTATCTAACACATGTACAAATGTGACTAAAGTCAATCACTTTGATTACACATGTATTATTAACATAGGTTGACATCATTAAAAAAATAAAGCATATAGACCCCCTTCACATTTAAATTTCATATCTTTCTCATTATTTGTCCATTCTCAACGATTTAAAAAACTATAGATGCACTATTTTAAGCTTCACAAACTTTTTTTGAAGTGTAAAAACAAAAAAAATGTAGAAAGAGTTTTAAAGTCAAAAACGCAAGTTGGATTAACATGTGATCATTTTTTGCAAATCACTCCCTTCACTTTCAATGAACATAACTTGTTCATTAAATTAAGAATTTTTTTCACCTTTGGATTTCTCAAGAGGAAAATTACAAAATGTTTTTAAACATGAAAAACAATGGAACAATTTACGAAGAACTAAAACTTAAAAAAGGGAACTGAATTTATAAGTCGTTAATTTGTGTTTAAATCACCCCACTTCACTTTCAATGAACATATTTCTCTCATTTCTTTATCAAATTGAATTTTTTTTATAATATTGGATGTGCCAAGAAGAGAATTACAAAAAAAATTTGAATGTCGAAGGTAATGCAACAATGTACAAAAAAATTTAACTCAAAAACACAAACTAATATGTTATGTTCAGTTTTTACAAATCGCCATCTTCATTTTCAAAGGGCATAACTTTTTCAATGTTTCATCGATTTCAATAAATTTTTTGTACCATTGGATGCGCCAAGAAAAGAACTACAAAGTTTGTTGGAATATCAAAAGTAATGGAGCAACATACAAAGAGTTTAAACTCAAAAACACAAACTGAACTATTATGTTCAGTTTTTGCAAATCAACCTTTTCACTTTCAAAGGGCATAACTTGCTCATCTTTTCATCGATTTCAACATTTTTTGTACCATTGGATGCACCAAGTGGAGAACTACAAAATATTTTTGAAGCTTAGAAGTAATAAAGTAATGTATGAAAAGTTGTAAATCTTATTCTTAAGTGTTTGGTGGTAGGTCTAATAAGCTGAAAACTTCGTGTGATCAAATTGTTCCTTGAAAAAATATATCGCATATTGTTTTGTCATCACTCTCATTCTGAAAAGTATATATCCAAAGCCTTTAGCCCTCAAATTCACATCTTAAAATGTTCAAGTTTTCTAGGTTGAACCTATTGCAAGGTTTAACTTTTGAAAAAAAAATTGAATTAAAAGAATATTTGATTTGAATATAATCCAAAAGGGAATTGATACATTGAAAATAATTTTTAAATAATTTTTTTTTAAATATTATTTTACATTATAATGATTCTATAAAATAATCATATTTAATCACATATTTAGTCACAATGAACATGCCATGTTATTACAGTCATTCACACGATTAGACAAAATGGACATGCCACATCATTAATTCAATCACATAGTTTATTAGAATGGACATGCCACATCATCAATTCAATCACACAATTTGTTAAAATGGACATGCCGCATCATTACATTCAGTCACATAGTTAGTCATATCGGACATGCCATTATGGCACTATGTTAATGTTTAGTCATCTTACATTTGTTTGTTTTACTAGCCAAAGCTTGCTAGGCTTTGTCTTCAATAATGGGGATAGGCCAAAAAAAGGAAGAGGCATGAAGTGCAGTTCAAAAAAAAAAATCTATATTTTTTTTTGTTTTATGTCTTCTAGGTGCAAAGTGTGCTTGGTTGACTTTATGTTTTCTGGCGCGTAGCGCAAAAAGAGTGCAGCAAAATCTATATTTTTTCTGCCTTACATTTTATGGCTTGTAGTTTTCTTGGTTGTTTTTCCTCTTTTCAGAGCTTTAGTATCCTCATTTGATGAATGGGCATAATCTTCTCATCTAATTGAAGACCTCTTGCCATCTTTCTTTTTTGTGGCCTTAAAGTCACCATCTTCTTGTCAATGCCAGAATAAACTTATCCCAAAATTGCTCGAAGTCTGTTTTGACAAAAAATTCAATGTTAAAGGACTACAAAATGGACAAGTTATGTAGTAATGTACCTTCATATTAAGATCATACATATTTACTAAAATTTTGTTTTTCAACCTTTTCAAGTAAGGTGGATGGCTTGAATATCTATGTGATTATGTGCAAATGTGGTTTTTTTCTAGGTAGGTGGATCCAATTGTCTACTCAACAAATATTTTTCTTTATATGTGGATACAATAATTAATATACGTTCATAACTTCCTTGCAACTATTGTAAAGTGATGTATGTTCACATTGTTACACATATTTTAATCAAGCATTGAATTTAGGTGACTAATTCAGTTTGCAAAATTTAAAATTGTGGCAACAAATGCTTCATCATGGGAGGTTTTTTTAATATTAAAAAATGTGCAAAGGAATCGAAATGAAGGTCAATGAAACTTCTAGGTATCAAACAAATTCCAAAACCTACATAAGTCATCATTGGGGGAAAAACAAGGTTGTTTAATAGGTGTAATGATTTTCTTGCAACATGTATTTGAAGAGAAAAATTAAGCACGATTATGAAAAAAAAACTTTGTGAATACATCCACAACATTTGGTCACAATCATTTAGAACATTGTTCATACCCAAGGATGTGAAGTTATATTGTTGTATTGTACTACTATGGAATCTCCATTAATGTTAATAATGCACAAAACCTCTTGTTGTGAAAGTAAATTCCTCTCCATAATTTTAGAGAAATTCACAAAAATGAAAACAAGTTAGCTTTGTTCAATGGTTATAACATGCCACATCTCCCACATCTAGTTGTAAAAGTTTATTGACACTTAGGATTGTGAATTACTTGGAAGTTATTAAAATTGTGAGTTGGGATATTATCATCAAATAGCTGCATCATATCCCAAAGCCCATATTTGAATATTCACCATAGAAAAAAAAAATAGTGGTTACAATATTGATTCAATGTTGATTACAAAGTTTGTAACCACATTGTTGCAATATTACATCACCTACATTCAAAGCTAAACATGCAATACAAATATGGTGTTGAAATAATATGAATACAACATAAATACAATGATTCAATATTGATCATGGAATTTGCAACCACATTGCTTTCATTCAAACGTGCAAATGCAATATGAAAATAAATCATAATACAATGAAATAAATAGTAAATCAATCATGATTGGAACAGTGCCAAAATGAAATTCATAGAATCCAAAATGTTTCAATGCCAATTTGACATTAAACATGGGCACCTTGTAAACACATTGTAAAGGAATCAAAAACACTAATGCACGAGGTCTTAAACTTTGTGACATAGGCAACAACATAGGTTACAAGATTAGATGTGGCAAAGGCCCAAATATTCTATCTATCTATCAATTGTTGTCAATGCAATTTTGTAAATACTTGATGAAACAAGTGAGATCAACAAGGCACCAAATTGTTGACTTGTTGTCAAAGTCATTGAGTTTGGGTTATTTCATGTTGCAATTCCATAATTCATTTGGGTCATTTTCTTTTCCAAAACATTTTGTGACTTCAATCTCCCCCTTTTATCAATGAGATTCATTTCAAGTTCTTTATGATCATCTAACTTTCACTGATCACATGGTCATCACTCATGTGCATATATCACCTTATTGAACACAAAACAATTGTTCAACCACTACAAGCCCTTTAATGTTTTTTTCCAAAATCAAAAAAGAAATAATATTTAATTGGAGCCAAAAAAGAAAAATGGATCATGATTAGAAGAATATAAGGATTAAAAATGATTCAAATATGAAGATATAAGAACAACATACCTTTGTGAAAGATGCCTTCAAGGTTGTTTTTTATTTGAAGCTCCAACCAAGAACTACCATTAGAACACATGGTGCAAAATGATGGAGGACTAAAATCCAAACCCAATTCAACAAAAAAAATCTCATGTGAAATTCAAATGGGGATGGGTTGTCACCAACAAATACCTAAGAACATTTGTTCTTATTTTGGATTATTATTCCATTTAGTTGTCATTACACTAAAAAGAAAAAAAATCTATTAAAATCAATGTTTATTTACATTCTTAATAAAAAATCGTTATGTTTAACATTATTTATTAGCAACCACTGTTTTTTAAACTCACTATCTATTTATAAACATCATTTATTAGAGTTCTATTGTAAATCATTATCTATAAACATAGTCTATCATTGGCTACCAATAAAATTATTGTCTTTCTATTCACATAATTTTATTACTACCTACCTATTCATCCAAATTCATTATATCTGAATAATCATATATCCATTGTAATATTAATACTAAGATTAACATTTTATATACAATTAATTTTTAATAATAGATAATAGATAATAGTTTAATATTGATATTATCATACAATATAGTCAATATAATATTTATTGTTATTCAAATATGTTATTTATATTATATGTTATAAGCAAATAATAATAGAAATCTTGATACAATCATATGTCTTAATAAATTAATTTTATGTTACCAATTGCATATTTTTTAAGAATTGACTATTAAGATTTTGTAAATAAATATATTAATTTATCAAGTTTTGTCAATCTAGCATTTTCAGTTAATTAAACTAATTGGCCAACAAAACTAACTTGCCTATTTAGACATATTCCACAATAAATTTGTGCTTTTGTTATTTTTGAAATAAAAAAATTTGATTTAACCTAAATTTATGTGTTTATTGGTAACTACTTGTAAAAATGTTATGACCCACCTACCAAAGTCTCCATTTAATGCTAGTTTATTTTGGGGATCCTTGCAAGTGGACATATTGAGGAATTTGGAAAAAACCTCAATAATGTATTGCCAAGTTTGTGCAAATACAATTAAAACAAATTGAAATTCATTTCATGTTAATATTTGGATTACTAATGAATAGAAAATTTGCAGAAAATTTATATTAAATTTTATATTTCAGAGATTTTGTCAAATTCAAGCGCTTGTGAGGTGTTCATTAATGAAAGCCACCGCTTGAGTGTCACATTTACGTATCAATTTGCAAATGTATTATGTTTCTTATAAATAATTAAAAATTTGTTGACATTACCAATAAGCCAATAATCACATCATGCATTACCATGGGATAGCCACATTCACATCTTTTTCATTAAAAATATTCTATTGAAAATATAACAAATATTATGGAGATTATCAACATTCTACATATTCCTACATGAAATACATATTTTCAAATTTTGCTAAGTTCAAGTATGCAATTGTATTATATTTGTATAGTCAAGCCAAAAAATCCGTGGTATCATCAATATTCTAAATTTATATAAATAATAGAAAAATTATGACTCAAAGACATAGTTTTTTTTTTTTTTAAAGATTGAATTTGTGCATATGAAGGGTTACCACCCATTTGTTTTTTTCCTACATGTTTTTTTGATAAACTCAACAAAGCAACTCTAAATAAAATCTTTTTTTTTTCTCCTATTTATGATGCAAAGGCTTAAAGCAATTTTATATATTTTTACAAAAATGTTGTACTAAATTATATTTCAATCATATAATTTCATGTTTTAAAATCAAATTTGTGCTTTTGAAGGGTGTTCATTAATGAACACCACACCTTTTTAGTTCACATTTATCTTTCAAATTGCATTTATATGTTACACTAATGATTACTTTTAACACTAAAAGTATTGATTGTGTTGATTAAACCCATAATGAAAATTGATTCAATTACTATCATAAAGTTAATAAAATCAAATAAACCAATAATGTTAATGAAACTTATGAATTTGATAAACTTTAAACATGATACAGTAAACTCTCTCTAAACTAATACTGTGTAAACTAATATTCTCTCTAAACTAATATGTGGGCATAAGCCCGTGGCGGGCCTCATACTTAATCTAATAATTCTCCATAAACTGATATTCAATATTTTTTTTTGGTCCCATAGCATTTTATAAACTAATACATCATACATATGGCACCAAAAAAACGATGAAATCAAAAGAAACACCTTTGAAAGTACAGAGCTAGATGTGCTGGAAGAAGTTATCAATATTCCTCTGTACCAACTACTTTGTCCTGATCATATTCACACTGTCCTTCATCTTCTGTGAGGTGGCAACGAATGGAATACCTGAGTCGTCTTGCTGCATCCAGAACCTCTCTAGCATCTCAACCATTCTGTAGGCTTCGGCAGCATTCACTACAGGGAGCTCTTGGCTGTCATCTGCCTCATCGTCGTTGACTTCCACCTATAGGCCTGACCGTTCCTAGAGTTGATCCTCGATGACGTTGTCCACATCAGGTGTGTAAGCAGTGACTTGTTCCTTTGGGTAGTTAAGTAGATTCCTGATGTCCATTGGGTTGTGATAGTGGAAATGCCGAATTTGCGACTCAAGGTTTTTGATGACTTCTGGATCTAATGGGCACTCCTCACTAGCATCAACGATTGGCTCTTCTGTTGAGCGGATCTTGCAGTGGCAGAAGCAATTGAAAATTGTTTCTAGTTTCACTTCGTATGTCCAGGCTCGAATGGCCATCTGAATGGCACAGAGGATGTCGATCTTCTCAGGGTCAGCGACATTGTCCTCCAAGCGCTACAGAAGAAGCCGGTTGAAGCGATGATGGTAATACGCCTTGAAGCTGCGGATGATCCCAGCATCGCATGGCTGGATCTTCGAGGTTGCGTTTGGGGGCAGGTAGAAGACTATGGTATTTTTCAGCTGGATGTGGTTGGGAAGCTGATCAAGGGGAATGTGGCCACTGAAGTTATCCATGATGAGGAGGACCTTGCACCCTAAAACATGGAGGTCAAACCCCCTGAGCCACTCCAGAAAAATTTCCCACATCATCCAAATGCTGGAGTTGTTTTGGTATTGGCACCTAAATGTGTTCTTGTTTATGTTCTTGAAACAGCGCGGGTTCTTATACTTTCCAATGACCCAAAGCGGGAGCTTGTCGCTACCATCTCCATTGCAGCAAATGGTGAGAGTGATTTGCTCCTTGTTCTGCTTACGGCCTTCGAGCCATTTGCTTGCAAGAGAGTTATCAGCCTGGAAAACAATCATAATCAATTATATCATGTTTAGACATTTACAGTAGACAAATATGAACTTACAATACTTGCATCCGATAGAAAAGTCTAGTTTCGTCCATATTATAGATGTCCTTCCACACATACTAATCCAGGACGTCATGTATGGCTGGAAGGCTGTTGGTAAGAGCAACCATGTCGACAGAGCCACTTTTGCCAAAGCGGCAGTAGGACCTAATGCCATGGCGAGACTTGAACGCCTCAAGCTAGCCACTTGAAAATTCGAAAGGCTCATGCCCAGGATAGAGCCGATCCAGAATCTTCGTTGGACTTTTTTTGACAAGCTCACCATTCACATTTGCCCGCTCCTGGTTTGCTCGAAACCACTTGACCAACGCAGACTCCATTTCCAAGTACATGACTGTCTGCTGGCGCTTGGCATTGAGGTTGGTATCATTGTCAGACTTGGCGAGAATCTCAGCCGACCATTTCAATGTGGTAGAGATGGTAGCTTGGCTAACTTTGATAATGTGGTTGTTTTTGAGCCATTTGATCAGGTCTTTCTGTGAAAGCTGAGGATTGTCTCTTTTGTACTAGCAGAGAGCTACGCGGACCTTGTCCGTCATAATGGTATGAAAAGTTCCTTTCTATGGCATTGTTCTACTCCTGCTTTTAGGGAAAGGGTTTGGACAAGACTGACCAGCTGACTGCCCACAACCCCTTTTATAGAGCGAAGGAGGGTATTTTGAGAGTACCTAGAATGCAGCTTTCCACAACTTCACTTTCTGCCAAGATTTCTACCACTCATGTCATATGATCTTCTACGTGCTTTTTTGATCCTCCACCAAGCTCCACAAGGTTTTGTTACCTTCCCCAATGATCCATGACCTTTTACTAACCTCCATGACCTTCCATGCTGCTCTGGCAGGTTCCGGAATGATTTTTGTTACCCCCCATATAATTTGTGTAAACTAATATCCTCCATAAACTAATATCTTCTGGCCAGTCCCAAGGATATTAGTTTAGAGAGAGTTTACTGTAACACCAATGGTTGCCAATTAAAATAATGAAATTAATAATGCCAATGAAACTTATGAAATCAATAAAGTTTAAACATGATAATACCAATTAATGCCAACTGGCTAGGTATGTTGACTAAACCAATAAAATTGATTAGATATATTAAGCTGATTATACCAATTAAGATGATTGAACCCTATAATGATAATGCCAATTAGGCCAATAATGCAAATTAAGTTGATTAAACGGATAATGTGGATCAAGTCAATAAAGATTAAAAGTTATAATTAATGACAATTAACCCAAATAAATTGATATACCAATCAAACCCTTAATGAAAATTAAACATTCAGTTTAATAATGCCAATTAATTGATAAAGCCAATAAATCCAAATAAACGAATAATGTCAATGAAATTAACAAAGATAATAAACATGATAATACCAATTAATGCCTGTTAATCAATTATGATGATTTAGCCAATGAAATTGATTAAGTTGTTTAAATGAATTGTGCCAAAGTAAAATGATAATGTTAATTAACCTAATAATGCAAATTAAATCAATTAAGATTACAATGTTGATTAAGCCAATAAACATTATAATCAAAATTAAACCCAATTAATCCAAATAAATTGATTACGCAAAATAAACCAATAATGCCAATGAAATTGATGAAGTTAATAAACATGGTAATACCAATCAATGCCCATTAACTAGTTAGGTTGATTATGCCAATTAAGTCAATTATATCAATTAAGGTGATTGATCCTTTTAAACTAATAATGCCAACAAAACCAATTAACTTAATTAAAAATATTATGCCAATTAAGTAAATAATGTTGATTAAAATTTTAATTCGATTATTGCTACACAATGTCAATTTAAGCCAATAATGCAAATTAGGTTGATTATCAACATTTGACATATTCTTACATCTTTTTCATGCAATCCCCTATGCCACTTTTCATCAATGATATTGTAACTTGTTGATGTACCTTTGCATCTATGTATATATCTTTTTCTTTTTCATTTCCTTTTTTTTCCCCTTCTTCTTCTTTTCCTCATTCTTGTATTTCATCTCCCTCTTTATTTCTCTTCTTCATTTTCATTTATTTTTGTTTTGTTATTTTTCTCCTTATTCTTTTTACTCTTATTCCTTTAAGAAGATTGAACTTCAAAAGGGCGTTTTTCAAGAGACAAGTCAAATTTCAATAGGGAACTTCAAAAGTAGGTCAAACCTCAAGAGATGAGTTAAACTTCAAGAAGAGGAAGAGATTTAAAAGAGGCTTGATTTGAACTTGAGTTGAAAGCGAGCTTGAGAGTTGAGGTAAGGTAGGTTTGATGTCAAAAAACCTTTTTTTGAGGTTTCCTTCAAGAACTTTCATCCTTATTCTGTGTACTTTCAATGTGCTCATCTTGGTTGTATTGGGTAGGGTTCAAAAAACTTTGTGCTTGGGGAGGCTACAAAATTGATTGGTTTGGAAAGCTCAAAAGCCTTAAATCTCATCCTTTTTTGAAGTATTTACAATGCCCCCCTTTTCTCTTGCCTTCTTTATCCTTATCACATTCCTTTCCTTTATATTTTTTCTTTTGATTCGTTGTTTGAATATTACAAGATGAATGTTAATAATGTTAGGGTATGCTTTCACAACTTGTGTTCTTATTAGAAATCAAATTCCAATGAGCTTTTGCCCATCTATCCTACAACAAATTGTTTTTTTTTTGTTGAGTTCATCTTCTTTGAGTTATGCCTAAGGTGAGCCTTTGTAATGTTTGTTTTGTTCATCATTTCTTTTTTCTATATTGCAAGATCAAAAGTGCTGGGGATTTCAAGACCATAAATATGTTTCATAACACTATTTGTTGGCCTTGCCTTGATATTGTGTTTAGATTCATTATAGGGTATAGTAGCTTAAGGGATTTTGGCCTCTAGGTAATAATAGGTCTATTTTTATATAAGGAGTTTTGAAAGATGATATTTTGGCTTGTGTTGAAACTTGAGATTAGTTATAGAGTTATAATAATATCTTGAAGGATTTTGGCTTCTTTTAGAGGATTTTTTGAAGATTATATTTTGGCATGGTGAAATATTTGAGTTTCCATAATTCTTCTTCTCTTGCCTTAAGATACTTTTTAATGTAAATGGCAAGACCACAGTGTGACACACCCCTTGTTTAAAGAAAGGAATATATCTCAACAAAGCTACAAACTTACTTGGTGACATAATTTCTTGAGCATGTGCAAGCATCCACCATGGCTAGCACAATAGACACTATGGCTAGCACAATAGACATCATGTGGCCAACCAATTTTGTATTGCTGTGTTCTTTTCTTTTGGATGTCCATCTTGATAAGATCAATCTGAGATGCTTATACTTTAGGTAGACATATTCAAGCATCCTTCAAGAAGTTGATGTTATTCTAGTTTGCACTACTCCTAGACATAAACTCTTGTTGTGCTCCTCCTCAAGTGTTGTTCAGCAACAGTAATGACTGCAAATTGAATTTGAAGACGTGGGTATCCTGCCACATGAAGATTATGTTTCCTTATGTAAATTGTTATCATGTGGGTTCAATTGGGAGAAACCGAATGTTGAATCTCAAATAGAGATAAAGAAAGAACTACAGTTGAGTACAAACTGTCCAAATGAAAGAATTGGGTTGTGATCAAAGGCTTGACAAAACAAATCTCTTGAGCCAACTGTCTTTGTACCTGCAAAATTTTCCAAACTTTATTTTTTGCAAATCAAGATATAAATCAAACAAAGCACCACATTGAAATGAGAACAAGGATCTCTTGATTACGCTTAAGGTTCAATTGGATTTTGTACACTAATCAGGTTGTACACTCCCAATCAAAGATAGCTTCAAGCACATTAAGTCCAAGTGGGGTTTACCGACCTAAATCGTGTTTTGGTGTAGCAAGTGATCTCAAAGTGTCACAGCTGAAACAAGGCGCTCTGAATAGTGCCTTCATTGTCGGTGAGGTAGCCAATGATGCCCACCCTGTGGTGGTGGCCCTTGAGCACCAAGTAGTCCTGTGTCAGCACATGGGCTCCTCCCTCCAGAACAATGTTGATCTCCAACTGGTCTGTAGGAATGCTGAAGCAGCCAACGACACTCTGAGCATCATGTATGTCCACATCCATCAAATCCCCAATTGGAGGAGTGCCTTCATAGAGTATCTCACTGTTATTATTGGGCTGTGCCATCACTGTAACAAGCATGTGAGGTCCATAACAATCATTGAACAATGTGATTATAGCAGCACTTGTGCTGCCAATAGAACAACCACCTCCCCAATCAACTACCATAATTGCCAGTATAAGAAGACCGAGTGTCCAACAACCACACATCCTTTGTAGAATGGACAAAGATTAGAAACAATCTGTTGTGTTTCTAGTCCTCCAGAAGATTATGAACTAGCAGGACTGAAGATTATGCACTGGGATTGAATGTCAGCAGCCAAACCTTCTGACCAGCTTGCCAGACTTTTAATAAGAAACTTTCTTTGCACCTCAGGTCACACCCTCTGAACCAAACCTCAATTTTACCCTATCTAACAAAATCAAATTGGGTACCTACCAAGAAAAGCTTCTCCAGAGTTCAAAAATCCAGTTCACAAGTACTTTCCAAGATTGGTTATTGGAAAGTTTCGGAACTCCAACCCACTTGGGTATTCTATTCCATTTGATTCTCCTTACCAAGTCCAGCAACACCACAAAAGGGGGGATCATGTTTCTGGTATACCCACTCAAAACCTACCAGTTTTGATTGTAGGATCAGCTCTTGTTTCTTTGATCATGGGATGGTTTCTGCAAAGAAGTGCTATATGCAGTTATGGAGAATTTTACTGAGAAAGTACATGACTTTGTCATGCTGAAGTTGTTACTGCATTGTACAAGCAAGGCAGATCATATTTTGAACATCATTATCTGCTTGGGTGATCTGAAACAGACCCTCACAAGAACTGCATGGCCTTCTTGGACCTAACAAATGAGGAGCTCTGTTGAGAGGAGCATAAATCCCAAGAGGGTTCCAGCTAATTTGCCTCCTGCTTCAGGATCTTATGATGATGCCCACCCACATCTAGAACATGTTGAGGATAAAGAAGCAACAAATTGATGGGACATTATTCTTTGGCCTAAAAAGGAGTGAATATGTTGCAACTGCACTGAGTATTTCAATGCCAGTAGGACTGGTATACAGAACAAATCTAGCAAACATAAGTAGTATTCAGTTAATAGATCCTTGTTTTTGGATGTATTCTAAGGCGATCCCAAGTCATGAAAATCTTCCGCACCATTCACGATTGACAACTATATTGAGGTTGATCTCTTTCCCAAGCACCTGGAGAATTTTTTGTCAATACCACTACTAAACCTTATTTGTGTAAGAGGACTCCACATAGATCAGACACAGGAAAAAATTGTAATATGACAATGCAAACCAGGGATGATCTCTGAGTCTCCTGAATGACACTTCGAGGAAAAGAACTACCCAAGAACCATTACCCTCTACAAACATGAGGCATCACGAAAGAGGAAGAGCAGGAAGTGGTAAAATGCAAGCAGAACTTTGCAGTTATCGAGTTCTTGTAGATTCAGAGCAATCCACATGAGACAGATTGCTGCTGCACACTGTAACCACAGAAACCAGAATGATATGCACATAACCTTAGCTTGGAAATGCTAATAACCCAAATCCCAAACCATAGACAAAAAGTTCTATCAATAGCCAGGCATCACCCAGGAAAAGAGATGGGGTTTTCTTCTGCTTCCAACCACCATGGTTCAAGGATTTGCTTTAGCATAGTTGCACTATTGTGGAGTTCTGGTTAGCAATGCGGTTCTGGAATTCTGCAGTCAGATACAAACCCAATCTCAGTTCAGATAGGAAGGATTTTGATCTTCTGTTGTATACAATGAGATTCTCATCCATTGACTTTAATACGGGCATCTTGTTGAAGCCAACCATTGATTGGGTCATGCTTTCTCTAGATGTCACTTCCTCAGCAATATGAAGATCATCAGAGAACACTCTGTTTGGATGTCAGAGTCCATAAACCAGTTCAAAAGTCCTGCCAGTTCTTCAACTCATTAACGAGAGAAAGGATCACCTGTAGAGGAAGAGCAGAAACTAAGCTTCAAATGGAAAAACTCACGTGTCACAGGTCCAGAAATTTAGAGACTGGGAGGTAGAGCAGCAAACACCATGAACACTTATGGTCCATTCCTGCAGTCACAGCAGAGCAAACAACAACTCTGCACAAGTACATAATATATAAGACTCAGACAGTGATTTCAGGATCAACAGTGCACATTCTCATTCCAATCAAAACAGAGGATATCTGCAATTGCATATACAGTTTCTCAACAACCAGACACATTCAACAGTTTTTGACAAATAGAATGTAATTTTTTCTGCATCCATTTCTCAGCTGATGATGAGCATGTGGGTAAAAAGCATTGTACCACTCCACTAATAAGAGTTTTGTGTCCAAAATCCTTCAGAAGTGTGTCCATTCTGACATGCTGGTTCAGTCAAGCATGCATTGTCACTCCCACTGACTCAAATACCCTTGAAACTGAACTCCTAAAAGAATTTATGGTTGCACCTAAAATTGAGGCTACTTCTGCTCCAAAATCCTGTGCTTGCAGAAAGCTGACAAAAATTCTTCAGGAGTTACAAAGATACAGAACTACAGTACAGGAAAAGAGCATGACAGTCATTGCTACTGCAAAGCTCCTTGAGTATGCTCTGGCTAGTCGTGGGATTGCACCTGACTTAACTTCAAAAGCACGTCCCTTGAAATGTGTAATTGGATGAATCCAACAAAGTCACCAAAGCAATTTGCCTCAAAGCCTGCTTGAATGATTTGAACATTGTGGCCTTAATTGAAACTCAAACAGGTCCTGCACCCTCGTGCATCTGGTTGAGTGCGCATTATCACAATGTCGCAGCAAAAGGAAACTCTATTGAAGATTCTGAGAATTCAAATATCAACAGCAAAACTGCTGTACCTTCTGACAGGTACCTCTTCCACCCATAACAATGTTGATATCCAGTCTGAGCTGTAATAACCACTACCCTTCCTGGAGTGCTTCAGCCACCTTTGGTGACTGCCAAGCTGCGCACTAGCACAAGAGGTGTCTGCTCATCCGCATTGCCTGGCAGGGTCCAGACAAGTGTTGGTAACAATTATTGTACTCAAACCTTGAACCATGATCTAGGTAGCAATATTACTTGCACAGTAGAGGTTTCATTAATAAGAAGCTGCTAGGAATGGCTACTACATACCTGCAGGATTGTCTAGCAAAGCTGATGTGAGGGCCTTGTGATCCACACCATTAGAAGCCTGCATCGTCATGTTGCTAAAATGGTTAGAAATTTGAATTTCAATCTCTGTCACAAGCATCAAAGCACTTTCTGACAAACCTCCATCTACACTCATCAACAAACAAGAGAAGAACCTAAGCTGGGAGGAGTGAAAATTCAGCATCTAAATGTCCAACAGGAGAATATTCCCGTGCTTTCAAACAGCAGAAAACATCTGCAATCTTGATGTCTTTCAACTTACTGCTAAAATCTGAACTTTCCTCAGATCATTGACATCCACAACAGCAACTTCACAGCCTGTGGACCATCATTCAACCAGATGCATGAGTTCAAGCTAAACAAATATACAAGTAAATGATGGGCAGGGCATGCATGTGACCTCCCTAGCCTCACATGTGCAAACTGAACTACTGTCACTAAAGTATCCCATAGTGCAGACATCTCACCCAAATGGATGCTGTCAAAGACAACACAAATACAGCACAGACCTGTTTTAGCCTTGAGTGCGTCGACAGTTTCTTGCACTCGCACCTGGAAGAGGACATGTTCACTGTTTTAGCAACAGTATAGATAGCAGGTCAATTCAAAGACATATCATGAAGATACACCTCATAAAAGCATGTCGGAGTCTCTCCATACTTACAGGGCCAAGTGTAATATACTGATCATAGGGCGGTAAAGTGCCTGTGACATCATCAATCAACCTTGCCTGCCACCACCAATCACCTTCAACAATTACCTTGGTTACTCAGCCATGCAAGTCATATCTTCTAATCAGTGGTGCTGGACTATCCTCTGGAAAATGCATCACAAACCAGCACTCAAACATGCTGCTTACTTATGCGGAACCTGTAACGTAAGCATGAGTAAGATCTTTGTGAGGAAGTCCATTGGTGTCAGCAAGAAAAAATGTCATCCCAAACATGCAGAGACTCCCATACTAGAGATGATCCACAAACTAGTTCCTTGTGACAACTGTGTGGGTGGTAAGACCAACCTGTGCCCCTGCAAGTCTGTAGAACATGCCCCTAATACCCACCAATCTGCCCAGCCAATCGCCCACCAATTGGTATAAAATTAAGCAGAAGCACTGCCTTGTGAACAAGGATCCTCAGCAAATCATGAACAGAAATCTGAAATTATCTGTCATCAAAATAAAATGCTATGACATGTATGACTCCTTGAAGTGATCTGCAGACTTACCTGGCAATGACTGCAAATACAACAGCCATGACTACCCTCAATTTTCCTGAAATATCGATAAGTGCCTGCAGGTACCAGGTAGTTCACCAAGTCAGGAGCAAGTACAAATTCACTTCCGGCAATGATTTACCCAACACAAGCAAAGCTGTCTGTCAAATCTGAAGCATCACCTCATGATGCCACAGATTAGAGTTTCAACTGTGCACTAAGTTGCTGCTGCTATTACAGATTGGGTTTCAGAGCACAGAGATGCACCTGCATACCACAAGCAGTAGCAAGTGATGATGTAGGATGGAACAATCGGCATGCTAATTTTGCTAAGATCCCAGGGTGAACTCCTTTAGGATGTCGAAATCGCCCTGATTACAAAAAAATGTCACATACCTTTGCATAACTCTTATCATCCAGCTTTTTCAGCTCTTTTACAAATATTATCTAATGTCTATGCAGTAGCAGCCTCTGCAATTGGATCTTCATGTCCTAGGTTAGAGAGACAAAAGGATTTCATAAGTAATCAGACCTTCTCTATACTCATCATTCATGTCAGAAAGATAACAAAGAATATCTGGCAGGACCAGAGCTGACCAAGAAATGGGTCCTTGTGAGACTTGTCTATAATGAAGGATCTGTCACCTCTGGAGATAGAATGAGTGAGAGTAAGGCAGCAAGCAAGTCTGAAGCAGCACCTTGCATAATTGCAAGGGGCGTTTCTCCTATAGCAATCACATCCCCAGTCTTTGCATGTGGCAGTGCATACCTGTGTAACACCATCCAAAGACAATAGTTGCCAAATGAGCCACCTCTTCCCAAGCAATGAACATAAAGGCTCTCAACACAAATGCAGAGACAGAGAAGTGACAGCTAGCACTACCTGCCTATACACAGTCATTGCAAAGTGATAACTCTACAAGTCAGGCCATTGAGGTGCATCTGGAGAAGATCAAACATACATGTTCACCACCTGCAAGGGATCATCCAAATGGGAAAGGAGATGTGTGGAAATTGGAAGAACAGTCCCAATCTTCTCCACCCTGCTAAACCCATTGAACAAATCAGGGTATCATAAGTCTACTGAGAGTGTAATGCAAGTGTACAAGTTGTGAAATGAACCACCAACAAAACCTTGTCAAGTTTGAAAGGATTTCACTGTCCAGATCAAAGAAGAAAAAATATGAGAGGCATTCCCTAGAGCAAAGCTTGTGGCATAGTCCTCCTACTGAAACAAAGACAAGCTTGCCAATCATGTTTTAGTTTCTTTTAACTATTCTGGATTTGGAAGCAAGTTCTGCTCTTAACTCACTTGTGCCAGATGACAGCCTCTGATATGGCTGAATACTGGAGAGGCAGTATCACATACTGACTATGTGCTGTCCGCCCATGTGGGCCATAGGAGATATACTCCACTTCTACCTGCACTGCCTGAGAGCACACCATTCTCACACATTCTTACCCACTTCCTCTCTGCACATTCCTCAGCTACTCAATTAGCATCAAAATTTCCATATATCAAGTGATGGATCAATCTTCGACAAACCTCTGAATTACTGTGGTTCATATCCTGCAAGCTCAGGAAGTTCACCAGACGTACTTTTTTGTTCCATTGATTGTTGTATCATTATGGTCTTTAAGATCAAGCAGAATGTCCCAATTGTCTAGTACGTACATAAACATCAGTGAACAGAATTAAGACATTTCTCACCCCAAAGGATGAAGCAAAGAAGTCATGCCTGAAGTTCTGCAAGAGACTTTTCACCAGTCGCATGCACATCCACAACAACCTGCATTACAAGCAGTTCACTTCAGTCCATTGAAATTTTGCAAAACCTGGACTAAACAACACATGAATTTGAGCTTTACATAGACATATGTTGAGATCAAGCATGTACCATATAATAGTGCATTGCAACCAACACAACAGAGACAATGCATGTGCAGTTACCAGGATGATTATATCTTCAGGCCAATGCTAAAGATTCTCCCATTCCATTCTCTAGTGCAGCCATAAGAAAATACACTCCACCACAACATTGCAAGGATCCTGTGGCCTAGAAATTACCAGGGAGCTGAGATAGAAATTTTCAAACCTCAATAGCTGTGGATTCTCCAGCACGGGTGATGTATGATCTCCAATATCCATCCTCCCGCTTTGGTGGCTTCCCACCTGGATGCTGTGGGGATATCTGTCCATAAACAACCAAGCACTTGCTTTAATTTTAGTACACCATTATAGGTCACAGAATATGTTCAACTTGGAAAAGGTAATTAGGTCAGCTGAAGTTCTGCAACAAGGGCAGGAGAGGACCTGCACTGTGCCTTTAACAGAATCAAGTGAATTGCTTGACAGCAGCTGTAATTTTCCAGACAATTCAGGCACAAAAAGCTCAAACCGAGTTGAGATGTTGCAAAATCTGCAAAGCACAGATTTCATCCATGATCACATCTCCCAAAATGTCTGCACCATGAACCAACTAGGTGGCTGATGTCTTAAAACGGTAGAGAGCCATGAACAGACACTGTATTGTTGAGAAGGATTTTACAAATCCTCAAAGCAGCAATGTCATGTCAAATGCACACACCATAAACACCAAAACAGCAGGAGCTGAGCACATACTGCATGGTGCCGCGTAATTGGTAATGCTGTTTCTCTTGCACATCCCAGCTCCATTGACCCCGTGTCAAGACCAAACCATTCCCTGGATTTTTCTGTTCACACACACCCACAACCAACGGCTAAATCAACCCTCTTCTCCTCTAAGTTCAGTGGTTCAGTTGCCAGAGTCAATCAATGTGAACCTGCACGATGAACTTCTTTGCAAAAAATTTCCCTCAGAGGAAATTTGCATGCCACTTCTACTGTAGAAAAATCATGTGCAACTCAATATGTCAGTTGTATTGCTCTAGGCTTCGATTCGACTAACTGTTTTTCCAAACTGACACCAAGACCCATGTCTGAATTTCAAAAGCAAGACAAAGTATATCAAACAAAACCATTGAGAGAGTCAGTTGAAGAAATCCCATTGCATCAACCACCCACTTTGAAACCCTAACCCTAACCAAAACACTGCACCCTAAACCCCAAACCCCAAACCTAATGGACATAATAAACACAGAAGTCACCCGAATTGCATGAAAGAGCAACCACGATAAAGCAATACAAGATGCATTATTCTCTTAAAAGCGTCACGCTTCTAACTCCACCAGAACTAAAACCCTAAAAACCAAGAGTAAAAGAATTTGAGCATTCATTCTCCAAAGGTTACGTGCAGCCTGCCTTTGTTTTTGCCTGCACACCTAAATTGATGCTCGTAAGTCGCTGCACGCACCTGACAGGTAAGAAGACGTTGAAGCTCAGAGGCCAGCCAAAGCGCATTACGACCCCCATATGTACATAGCTGTGGCGCTGCCAGTGCTGGTGCTGCTGATGCATCCTCTGCAGGATGTGCAGTTGTGAGATGAGTGTCTGCTGCCGCACTTGTACATACCAAAGTCGCAACTCGTGGCCTGATCTTCAATGCATTCCCCGCCGTCTGCCAATCCCAACCACATTGATTGTGTGACCATACAGGCCTGCAGGACGCCACGAGCATTCCCAAAGAAGCAGCAGCGGTCGCCATCACTGGGCACAGTGCACGCACGCACGCACGCACAGACACTGTCTCTCCCTCTTGTACAAGATACAGTTCTCTTCCAGGTTTTTTTTTCCCTGGCGAGATTTCGCCAAAAAGACCCTCATTTTGGCGAAATTTCCTAAACCTTAAACTTCGAAAACGAAGTGATTTTTTGGGAGGGTTTCAATCGCCAAAAGTCAGCTGACCTTGATTTTCGTGTAAAGAGAGATCTGCTACAGAATCCTCTCACTTGAGGGTCTGCTTAGAAAGGCATGTCACTTATCTTCTCATATTTTCTACTCGCTTTTTATCATATATTTTAAATAACTCAAAAAAAATTAAAAATAAGGTGCCTTATTATTTAAAATCTTTAGCCTAATTACTTTTATTTATAATTTTATAATTCTTGTTTTGAAAAGTTAATTTTGAAATGATGTCATTTATTAAATCAATGGTAATTTTTTTCTTTGTTTTTTGTAAACATAATTGTGAGCCCTTGATCAATGGCCCATTGCTAATGATTGTTTTAAAATTGAAATTGATATTTCAGACCACTAGCAAACTAGTATAATTTCATCATGGAAATAAAATAATGATTGATTAATATTGTTATTAAGTTTTTTGGTTCAGTTATGTCATCTCAAAAAAATTGGTAGTTTTTTCAATAACTCAGTCAAATTTACAACAAAAAAAATAAAATAAAAATCCTTTTTTTGGGTCCAAAAAAAAATGAGAAAAAGAAACCATGGTGTCCAAATTATTATGTAAGAAGAAAGTTTAATGAAATGAAAGGAAGAAAGAAAAAAAAAGGATCAATTTTTATAGTTTAAAATTAGTTGGAAATTTCATGGCACCTGGAAAAGGCTATTTATTAGTATCTCAAATGGGAGCCTGAAAATTAAGACCTGGACTTTTGACCTCTATCCTAGTGAGTAGTGAATTTAAACCAAGGACATCTTTACATTAGCCTGCTTTGATCACTAGTTCTATGGTCCCATTAGTTTCCATTATTTTTTTCAAGTCATTCATCTCAAATCTTTACCCTCTATTGTTCCAACTTTGATCAAAAGCAAGAGTTTTGAGAGCTGTTTTTGATTAGAATTGATCAAATGCAGGAGTTGTGAAAACTTTGAGTCAAACTGCGGCTCATCACAAAATGAGTTTGAATGTGTTCGGAGAAATTCAAACATTGATTAATTACATATTTTCAACACCTTTGCAACTCCCTAATGAAAAGCACCTGTGTTCATGCAGCAAGAAACAGGGCTCCAATGTGGCTTGCAATTAGGTGGTTATGATCATCACAACCTAATGGAAATAGACCCTAAGAGGCACAACCTAATGGAAAGAGACCCTAAAAGGCAGAAAGGTAATAGAAAATTTTATGACACCTCGAATGCTCTATTGGTAATTCAAAATGGCACTTGAAAATTGATCCTTGGACTTGACATCTCGAAATTGTTGCCCCTCGAGGGAGTAGGGTAGGCGGAGAAGGATGAAGAAAGCGCTCTGCTGCAGAGCGCCTTATGAAGAAGGAACAGCAGCGGCAGCGTTTTGCTTCCGTCGCTAATCGCCCGAATCCACAGCTCTTTTCTCGCTGCAATTCTACGCCGTCGATGATGGATTAGTGTCCGGAATTGCGGAAAAATTGGATTTGCGTTGGAGAAACTGCTCTTTATGTGGAGAGAATCCAGAGTTTTTTCACTGACATTAAGTCTCGGGGAAAAGGAATTAGTCGCACAATTTGCACAGCCGTTTGAACGAAAGAGCGGAGCACAAGAAAGGAAGTTGCAGTACTAGTACCTTGCGATGGCGTTGATACGGTGTCCTTCAAGTCGAATGAGAGCTACAGAGTCTCCTGTGTACGGGAATGGCGTCGTTTGCGAGAATGCAGATGTGGTGAGCGGGAGGTCGATTAGCGTAGCGAAGCTCGGAAATGGTGCGCGTGTTGTCGACAATAGCGTAGCTGGTGGCTTGAGAGTCTCTACGGTGGTAACACTTAAGAATAATTCCTGGCCTGCGTCGACTTCTTTCCTCGAACAAGTGACGGGCCGTGCGTCTCAGCATTGGCAGACATCAGGCGTCCTCCGCATGAACGAGAGAGCAGCCTCTGCAGAAGTCCAGGAAGAGAAGAGTGTAGAGGGTTTGCAAACGGTAGATGTTGAGGAACTTCCAGTGCTCTCAACAAAGGAGGTAGTCTCGCTCCAATTTCCAGGTATGGTGCAAGGCATAGTCCAGGCCAATGGCTTTGTCTTGTCAGGTTCAGCCAGCTGAACACAAGAGGATTGCTAGCTGATGCTTATTGACTCAGACGATCGCCTCCACAAGCTCCATCATAATGCTGCTGAACTTGCTGTCTGGTGTGGCTGCTGATGCGCAATAATGATGACGTCTTCTGGCTTTGCGGGAGTGTTTCTGAAGCGCATTGTCTTTACTGTACTTCACTGAACAGTCTTCCGTTGCCTTTGCAGAGCCCTTGTCGATGGTAGATTTAGCCCTGCCTCCAAGGCATGGATCTGACTTGCGTGTGGCTTATCAGGTGATTCAACTGTTCCCCTCAAAGAAAGATCCACGGCAAAGATGCCTGTTTCCCACTTCTAAAGTGGAAGCTGCATTGCTGGAATCATGCTCATGGATGGATTGCAGTTGAAATGTTCTCAGGCTCTGTTTCTGATTTTTGTCACTGTTTTTGCTGCTGATGAGATCCACAATACCTGAGGGACACTTATGTATCTGCAGGGTGTTCCTGGTGCATACAGTGAAGCAGCAGCAGCCAAAGCCTACCCAAGTTGTGAAGCTGTCCCTTGTGATCAGTTTGAAGCTGCTTTCCAGGTACTTCTCACAGTAGGGTTGTATGCTCCTGGAGTTCTTCTTGCTTCATACCTGATAGAGCATTGTCTCCTGCCTCCTTAGTGACAACATCTATTCACTTCCTGCAGGCAGTGGAGCTGTGGTTGGTTGATAGAGCAGTGTTGCCAATTGAGAACTCACTTGGTGGAAGCATTCACCGGAACTACGATCTTCTGCTGCAACACCGTCTGCACATTGTTGGGGAAGTTCAACTTTTAGTTCATCATTGCTTGTTAGTGATTCCAGGAGTGAAGAAGGAGGAGTTGCAACGAGTCATAAGTCATCAACAGGTATCTAGGGAGTTCCTAACTGTAGGGGCACATGCTGCTTTACAAGACAAAAGTTGTTGTGTACTTGGAACATCTCTTCTACTTATTGCCCTCTCCAGTTTGAGTGACTGGTCTTCTTTCTGCATCATGCAGGCTCTTGTGCAATGTGAGCAAACTCTGTCAACTCTAGGTGTAGCTCGGGAGGCTGTGGGTGACACAGCAATTGCTGCACAGGTATGCCAGTCCTCACACTCAATGTAGCCAAATACTTTTAAAGTTCTCAGTTTTTCTTGTCTAGTTTAAGTAAGCCTCTTCCAGAGATAAGAGTCAGGATTGAGAAGGCAGTGGGAGACCTGGCTTGCATTGCTTTGAACATTTTCTTTCCTGGTCACGTAGACTGCTGGAGTCTTGTCACTGGCTTTAGTTTAAAAGCTGTCATGTAATAGTTTTTTGTACGTGCTATATATGTAGTAGGTGTTAACTCTGTGGTTGTGCCATATGTTACTTCCAAAGTCATCAGTCCGGTGGCTAATTGAGAGTGGGTGGTTTTGAAGCTCATTTCTGCCCATAGCTTACGGGACACAGCAGCAGTTGCAAGTGCTTGGGCTGCAGAATTATATGGCCTTGAGATACTAATGGATGGGATTCAGGTGTGTATGAAGGATCTGTATAATGGGATCTCACTCTTGGTAGTTACTTGATCAAATGGGACCATTCAGTTCATGAAACATGTTTTGAGCTGTTTTCTGTTGTCAATATCTGTGTTGAATCTGCTTCTAGTTTTTCTAGCAGGACTGAAGGAGGAATTTGAAAGAATTCTTGCACACCTTGTCTTGCCAAGTTTTTGGAAGCTGAAATTGGTGGACTAGTCAAAAGCTAATGTGCTAATTGGCAGTCATGTTATGGTTCAGGATGATTTAGACAATGTCACCCGCTTCCTAATATTGGCAAGGGACCCTATAATTCCAAGGATTGACAGGCCATTCAAGGTAACTTGTTCTTCAGATGTGGAGAGTGCAGTAATATGATGATAGAGATTACTTGAGGTACTTTCATGTTTCCACTTTATGTTTCCACAACATCTTTATGAAATGTTGTGCTTGCCTTTCATGTATGGCCATGACATTGAGAGGTCTCTGCTAGAGATATGTAACACATTTTGGATCTGGGAAGGGACAATGTGAATAGGTTAAAATTATTCCTCAGTGGCTGAATTCTTTGACCTTCCTTTAAATTATCTTCCTCATTTTTACATTTGCTGGAGTTGTTGCAGACCAGTATTGTCTTCACTCTGGAGGAGGGACCAGGAGTTTTGTTCAAGGCACTTGCAGTCTTTTCACTGCGGAGTATTAACTTGACAAAGGTATGTCTCTTCACTTAACAGTGATGTGTACAACTCAGTCCAACTATGACCAGTGTGAAGAGGTTTTTGCCTTTTTGACTATTTGTTTGTGGCAGATTGAAAGTCGACCACAGAGGAAGAGGCCGTTGCGGGTAGTAGATGACAGAAACCTTGGTACTGCAAAGTAAGGCTACTTTCAGCACTGGGAATTATTGTTGTGTTCCAATTGTAGGAGATATGTTTGACTCATACCTGTGTTGCAATTATCTTTACTTTCTGGTCAAATGGGGCTGCCTTGAGGAAATGTCAGTTTATGAATTTTCTGTGAAAGCTAGTGCTGCAGTAGTATTGGGGTTCTTTGCTCTGATGGATGCCATGCATTTGGCAGGTATTTTGACTACCTTTTCTATGTGGATTTTGAGGCATCCATGGCTGACCAACAGGCACAAAATGCTTTGGGACACCTTCAGGTACAACAACAGTCTTCATAGAAATTTCAGCACTGACTTGCAAGGTTTGCTTCTGCATGAAACTGTTAATCTTATGCAAATGGATTAGCTTGTGGAGGGTTGGTTTTAGTGTCAAGGTATTTCAGTTAGTTCTACAACTACTGGGACCAGTCATGATTGTAATCAAGGTAGTTGCTTTTCACTAACACTTATGTAACTTGTGACTGAACTGACAATCACCTGTGTGTGTGTGTGTACGCAGGAGTTTGCAACTTTCCTTAGAGTCCTGGGCAGTTATCCCATGGATGTAAATCCTATGAGAGCTTGAGAAAGATCAATTATGTCAAACACAGAGCACATTCTTGGGAATGAAAGTTATGACATTTCAACTGTGTATGATGAGCCAAAAATATTCTGGAAGATGATGAGATGTGAGATACTTCAAGATGAGCTTGCCAATCACAACCTAGTGCTTCCTGTCAAATTACACAGTTTCTCAAAATCATGCATTCTTTGAGGTAATTTATTGCCTGTTGAATGGATGTCAGCAAGAGTGAAATCTACTCCAGTGCATGCTTTGACACTGCTGTTGTAATAAAAATGTACTGGTGTGTTTAACAACTACAGCTTCCCAACTGTGGATCCTTCTACATCATGCCATTCAATCCTTGGTAAGTACTGTGATTTGGTCCAAGTATCTAAAGCTTTCAATTTACATACAGGGCTAGCTGACATGGTGGATGGTAATTCATTTGAGATTGGACCATTGCTGTATATGTATTATGTACGCAGCTTTTGACCTCATCTCCTGAATTTCAGGCGTCTTGAACACTTCACTAATAGTAACTTCAACAGCGGCATATATGACAGCATACATCTGGAGGTAGTGTTAGTATCTGAGTAGGATCTTGTCTATCAAGGTACAACCAAACAGAGGGAAAACATGACTATTGATCCAAGTAAGGCACTTCAATTGCTTCAGGCATAGTATTATTGGTAGCTCCTTAAAGAAGCAGCAGAAGATTTAGACTGAAAGTTTAGGAACTTCTCCTGTGATTGACATTGCAGTTTCTACATTTCAGATCTAACTATTTGGGCAGCCTTCCTGAATTCATTCAGTGCAAAGGTTTAGGAAAGAGAAACATGACTATTTTTGAGAGATTGTGAATGAGAAACTCATCTGCTCTTCATATCCTAAATACAGAGGAAAAATGTGGCTGGAGTTTTGCAAAAACCTGACTTCTTGAGACAACTGCAAGCACTTGAAATTTCTTCTCAGGTGACATGATGCACTCATCACTTTGCACAATAGCTAGCCTTTCTACAAGTGGTTAAAGAACTTGTTAAGCTAGTTTCTTTTCCACAAACTAGTTTCCTTCCACATGATGGCTCAAGAAACTAACCATCCCATATGGAATCTGTAGCCATGCTATTCAATCTTCTTTTTGCATTTTTTTACAACCCATAACATAACCTCTTCAAGAAAAATGCAGCAAGAAATGAGATATGGAGATTTCTCAGTAGATGATATTTGTAGAAGAACAGGGACAATGGAGAATTCTAAACTGAGAAGCATGGATAATAAAAAGAAGAAAAATCAGGTCAAATGAAACGTGCTGTTAGAGTGGTTGCAGTTGCTGACAAGAAATCCTGCTTATGCCGCCTTGCTGTGGACCTGCTTTCCTTTTGCAAATTGTTCATTTGCATTGAGTGGCAATGTGGAACCGAGTTCATGGAGTGTATCTGCCATAACCAATAGCTTCTCTTTCAACTCCTCTAAGAATTTCTCTTTTGAGCTTTCATCAAGCTTTGCTGAAAGTTGAAGTGGCCAGACCTGGATCATGAGGCTCAAGTACCGGGCTTGCTTCTCAAGATCAGTGCAGTTGTCAAAAATTACCTGCGCTGCCTCCTTTGGATTTCCTTCCAAAACAGAGGCTTTGGCCAAAGCAATCGCACTTGGAACAGTGTGGTTCAATCCTCGCCGCTCTCTCCATTTCTGCACTTCATGCACCTCCTTCACATCCCCAGAATTTGCAGCACAGGATATGATGATATCAAAAAGAGTTTCATCAAACTGTACCCCATTTATATGAAGCTCTTTTGCAAGCCGCAATAGCAACTCCATGTCGCCTGCTTCTTTGCAGGTGCGCAGGATGATGTCTGCTGTTGCCGGTACAGGTCGAACATCATTGGTGACCATTGTTTTCAAGACCTGCAGTGTCAGCTTCAAATCCTTCTGTTCTCTAGCATGTTTCAGAAGCAGGTGTGCTTGATAAACCGCAGGGGTGAAGCCATAGGGATTCTTTTTCCACAGGGTTTTCAGAGCACTATGAGCATCACCTGATCGAATGCAAGCTTCCACCATTAGCTGCACCATCCGCCGATTGAAATTTGCTTTCTGCTGCCCCTGAACAGCTTTCAAGTCTCGCAGCCGCTCAGTAGCATCAAATGCCAGCTTCACATCTGCAGGGCTTGCACAACTCTGGAGTAAGGATGGCAGCTTACTTGCCTCTGGCATGCGCTTCTTGCCTAATGTCTCTATCAGCTGCTTGTACAACCGTTGCACCTCTACCCCGCCTGTAAGTACTTCTTTCTCTTCCTCCTGTACCGCTTGGGCACTCATCCACATGCGCCCCAGACCTCGCAGATCAGTGAATCCTTTTGCTGTAGCCGAGGCGCCTGCCATTGGACCCCAGTCATCTCCATGACCAGAACGCAAAACCACAAAACTCTCATGTGTGACTGCAACTGGTGATGAGGTAAGCCTGTTGCAGATCTTCTGCACCAGAGCCTCTAATCTCCTTGCGCCTTGCATATGAATCCTATTGAGCAAAACCCGCCTGCTTTCTTTCTGGTTTCTTGCTCTCGTCTTCGGCTAAAACCCTAACTAACCCCTTCACGTGTTCCAATCTTCCCAGGCACAGCTCTTGCACCGAAATGCTCTTCAAAGATTTGATCCCGAAGCGACGGACTTAACGTGGTTCCAAAACATCTGCAAACTCAGTAACTTTTTCTCCTTTGTAAATGCTGAGAGCTTCTTGTCCTTTCTTTCCTCCTCCTGTCCTTGCTCTCGTCTTCTGCTAAAACCCTAACTCCTTCACGTTTTTCAACTCTTTCCAGCCACAGCCCCTGCACCGAAATTCTCTTTAAAGATTTGATCCCAAAGCGACAGACTCAACGTGGTTCAAACATCTGCAAACTCAGTTACATGATCTCCCCGCTATCTCGCACCCACGTTTCTCCTGCTGTTGATTCCTGCTTGTCGCACGAAACGTTCCTCTGTTGAAACTTAGGTCTCTCAAGCCATGCCCATGACATCCGTCAAACCCTAAATCATCATCACAAGTACCACCCCCACCACCACCACCACTTTTCTCTCTCTCTCTCTCTCGGCCGCGCACGTGCACAGAAGGGAGCTGGCCCGGCCGGAAAGCTCGCCGATCAGCCACTGATGTCGGTACTAAGCAACAGGGCTGACGCGCGGAGTGCTGACCTTGTTTTCTGAGCTCCTCTTGTGGGCATGGGAATACGAGGGGAGTCAGTCGTTAATGCCGTTCGCCACTTGGGTCTTTCTTCTGTGGGGTGAGTTCCATTCTCTTCTCCTCCTCTCTTCTGCGCAATATGTAGGATTCTGTTTCCAGGATTTGTTCTGAATGTTATGTTGCAAACAAAATTGCAGCAGTTCCTTTCCTGGGAAAATCTTGATTGGGTTTGAATGTTGATGCTCGTTGAGGTCTGGTAGTTTCTGTCTCAATTTATTGTTCTCTGGCAGGGATCATCTCATCTTTACCAATTCCAAAAGATGGTTTGCAATCTGTCCATCTTCAGTCTGATCTTTTAGGGTACTGAGGAAAAGACTGTGAACTGAAGTTCTGAGGAAACGGACAGCAATATGATCTTGCTCATCCCATTGATCTTGAATGTGTTATAACAGAGAAAAAAAATTGTTATGGATGTGAAAATTCCCAATCTTGATTGATGATTTTTGTGGGAATGAGAGAAAGTTGCAGCCACATTTGCTTGGGAGTGATTTCTGCAGATATTTTGTACAATGTATGAAGAATGTGCAAATAGGGTCCATGATTTTGACAAAGGAAGTTGCCTGCCCAATTGTATCCTTTTCACCAGTTCCTGCAGTTTGCCTGCCGCCAGGGACCATACATGCAAGTAATTTTTCAGAGAGCAGAATTGTTGCAAGATATGCCAAGGCTGGGCAATGTGAGAAGACAATGGAACTTTTTCGATAAATTGTGATGAGAGGCAATGGCTTCCAACACTTGCATTCCAGTGCCTAGATATGTGTGCTATTGATGAGCACTCGAAGAGGATAGGCACATCCCCATACACAAATCATACAAATTGGCTGTGATTGAGCGTCTATGTGGGTAATGGTTGCCGTTTTGTGTGCAGTGTGGTCTCTCAGAAATTATGTCATGATTTTTTGACAAGGAAAATGTGTGTTAGTGTTGGAGACATTGGAGTTGTCTTCACAGATGCAACAGAAGGGGTGCAGTGAGATCCTGACCTTAGTGGGTGTGCTCAAACGTAGGCATGTGCTAGTTTAGAGGCATTTAGAGAAGGCACGCATCTGCACACAAACAGATCAATTGTTGGGGATTTGAGCCTAAGGCCTTGCAGACATTGACTTCGACCTCATTGGATGTATTTGAAATGTGGTGAGCATTGAGGATGGATGCTTGGGAGGGTGTTCAATAGGATGCACATATACAGTGTGCTAGCTCAGAGTTCCACAATTGTGGTATGTGGAAATGTGTATTAGTGCAGGAAGCAATTGGAACAACATAGACACATTCAACAAAAGCCAGCAATGAAAGCCACTCCCATACTAGCTTCATGGGGAGGCTGAAATTCAAGTGTCAGTGGAATGGTCATGCCTTTGACAATGGCAGGCATGTTGATGAACAGATCGTTGAAAATGGTTTTTTCAAGTCTGATTTCTTTGTGGATTGTGGCCCAGCTGTTAACATATATGTCAAAGATGGGAGCATAAGAGATGGTGGAGAGGGATTGCTCATATGGTGTGCAGGTTGCCTGTAATGTCAAGTCTACGGACATGCATGCAATGAGGAGTATTTGGTGTCTGTGTCTGTCTGGTTGGGTTGGGGGTGTGGGGTTTGGTCATTGCTTTGTGCACTTCATGGTGATTTGGGGATTGGAGAAGCATTGTAAAACGTCTTCTGCTTTAATCAAACTGAGCTGGAAATGTGGTGGAAGTAAGTGCTGCTGCTATTGGAGATTTCTGCTGCTGCAGCTGGAACAAGAATGGAGCTGAAGAATGTGAGTGAAATGGAACATGAAGAGGCTGGAAGTAAGAAAAGTTGCAGTCAATCTTACAAGAACTAACTGAAACTCCATCTCCTTCCATGAAGGCCTCATTCAACACACCCTGACTATCTGCAGAAAAAAGGTAATGGTGGTAAATGGGAATGCAAACCAGTACAAGGGTGTTTGGGAAAAGTACATAAGAGTAGTCCTTCACCTTTCGAGTACCACACCTACAACTCCCCAAAGCTCTCAGATACTCTATAATGCCACAAAAGGAAACCTCCAAACCACCCAAGCCACGAAACCTCTGTTCAGCAGCAATGTCAACAGAAAGCTCAAGAGGCTAACCAGCAAGCTCCTTAAACCCTAAACAGAAGATCGAGGCAGCAATCCATGGCAGAAAGCTCAAGGTTAGCACCAGCAAGCTCCTTAAACCCTCGACAGAAGATCGAGGCAATCCACTGCAGAAAGCTCAAGGCTAGCAGCAGCAAGCTCCTTAATCCCTGAACAGAATATCAAGGCTGCAATCACTGATCGCGAACTCATGAGGTCTTGTGCTTTCTGGCTTTGGTCGCAGCTTCATGCAACTGGCTCGGCGGACGAATTTCGGTGCTCGAGCTGCTGTCTCTACTACCTAGAGTCGACATCAGTAAACAATCGAAAGGGCCGATCGGATCACTGATTGCGCTGGCCGAGAAATCCCTCGATTCTTCTTCTTCCTCCGGCGATTTCTTCATGGGATCTTGAGCTGCTGCTACCATCAGTAAGCAATCGAAAGCACTGATCGGATCACTGATTGTTCTGGCCGAGAAATCCCTCAATTCTTCTTCCTCCTCCGGCGATTCCTTCATGGGATCTCGAGCTGCTGCTGACATCAGTAAACAATCGGAAGCACTGATGGGATCACCGATTGTTCTGGCCGAGAAATCCCTCAATTCTTCTTCCTCTTCTTCCTCCTCCGGCAATTTCTTCATGGAATCTTGGGCTGCTGCTGCACCAAGACATGATGATTCGTGGTTCACGTCGGGCTTAATTGGCGTTCGAACAATATTGTTGGCGGAGGTCTTGGACGACAGCACTTGGTAAAGAGTGGGTAGCTCGTTGATAAGATCGAACAGGCTTGCCTTCTGCTCACGATCCAATGTAGACGCCGCGAAGAAGGCGGTAGAAAGAAGCCAGGCATCGCTGTGCGAGGCGACGAAGAGCAACCAATGCTCGTGCGATCGAGCCATGAGGTGACTGGTGTGATTGATTCCCAAAAAAGGTTCGGGAAGTTTCGCCGGCACGTTTCTGGATGGCTCCATCACTTCCCATGTCTTGTCTGGAAACCCGAAGAAGCAAAGATTTGTTTGCTCGTCATCGTAAGGGTCACATTGTCGAAGAAGCTCGTCGATATCACAAGTCAGAGCTTTGAGCAGCCCTGCTCTTCTTCCTGTGAAATCTTCAAACACCGCTTTCACAGAAGACAGAAATGCCACTCCTTGATTCCGCCTCGATACATCACCCACCGATTGCCGCTGCTCCATTAATCTTCTTGTATTTGATCACCCAATCGTCAGATGCAGATGATGATCAAGCTAACACAAAGACTTCCTGCATCTCGATCAAGCAATGGTTCAAGGCTAACTGATCTCTCATAATAAAGAACTATCTATCCAGACTTTGCACATGCAGCTTAATAGCTCATTGTGTCAACTCTTCCACAATATTACGTACATGAAACAACTGGGACTAGAAACAGCAAAAAACTGATGCAGCCTGCATGGATCGCTTAGCAAAGATCAGTGAACAATAATTCATAACAGAAAAAACGGAGACAAATGAAGTGCAGTCCACCGCTGCTGCTTCTCCTCCTCCTCCTCCTCGGGCATGCATAGAACTACTCCAAATCTTCACAACTCTTTGTAAGACGACGTGATTCTTCATTCTTCCAGTAAATTTATTGAAACTGAAAATTGTAAGATTAATGAAGAAGCCCAAGAAGAAAGAAAAAAAAGCAGAGCGATTTATGAAGAAGCTGGTGGGAGGTTTAGATCTAAGCTTCTCTTCAAGGCACCATCGCCGACGAAGGGTTTTCGCGATCTCCGAGTGTGCTTGCTGGTGCTGCTGTTGCTGCTTGCTGCTGCATCCATGCTCGCCTATATTCTGAATATTCTGTTTTTTCCCCCCCCTGCAAACGTTGCCAAATTTCGAAAGAAAATAATTGAATTTTTATTTGGCCACATTTGGACTCTGATTTTGGTTTTTTTTAGCATTTTATAAAACTATTTTTTTCAGAATATTTAGATAGGTTCTGAAACCCTGTAGTTTCGCCATTTATTGCTATCCCTCTCTTGGATGTTTAGCCAATAATTGCAACATCAGAAAATTGAAAAGAAAAGAAAATTACTTGTATCATCAGCCACTGTTTTTTTTAATAAGGAATTTAATTTTTGTAGCCAAAATGCCGATCATCATCCATAGGAATATGTTGAAAAAGTGGCTATCGTCATGCTTAGGAAGATTTAGCCAAATGTGGCTATACACCGAATATGATGTACAAATCTTGAATCACTCTTCTATATTTTTGGCTATGACACTGGAAACTACTTATGAAAATTTAGTGATTTTTACTTTTAAAAAATAAAAATTCTGGCAATTGAAAACCTCTGAAGAAATCACTTGTTTTTTGAATATTTGATTTTGAATTTCGCTTTTTTGGCAAACTTTGGTCAAATAAAGGAAAAGGGTGGGTACTTACTACAAGCCATTTTCACCTACCCGGGGAAGTTATAGCAACTTTCCCTGGTACCCATCCAGTACCCATTTCATATCCATGTTGTTTAAAGGATGAGAGAGTTCATCCATTGTCACAGCTGGACATTCCTGCAAGGACAATTTTCTGTCAAAGTACATTCATGAGCCTCATGGAAATAGGGAGTCAGAGTTAAGGTTTTTTTTTTTAATTATTTAAATTTAAAATTATTTATTTGTAAAAATTATTAATTTATTTTGGTGATGTAGCAAAAGTGCTGATGATCTATAAGCTGATTTAGCCAAATTTGTCAACCTTTCAAAGAGATATGAAAATTTTAAAATAAAAATAATTTGAAACATTATTCTATATTATTACTACAACAAGAAGAAGAGTGATTTGAAATAATGAAGTGTTTTCTATTGAAATGTGGTGTTTTCTACTTTCTATACATGCATAGAAAATACCGCATTTCCTTCCATCCAAGGTTTTAGTAATAATGTGACAACTTGCCATCACCAATTTCTTCACCATCACATATCATTCTTCTATACATACTTGGAAGAAGGATTTCTCGAATTTAGATGACGATGGAAGAGTTTTCAATCACTTCTTAAAGCATATCCACCCACATGGAAGAAAAATCCCATGTATATTTATATAACCCATCCACAAGAAGTACAAAGTCAATAAAAGGCAACAAGGAAAACCTATCCCAAAAAATACAAGGCAAATAAAAGCTCGAGAACACAAGTCATCAAAAGAACATAACAATCAGAATATCACTAATAAAAAGATAAAAGCTCAAAAACATGCTACCAAAAAACACAACAATCAGGACATCACTAATACACCAATAAAATAAAAGATCATACACTAAAAAGGTGTTGCATAAAAAAATCCACAAGAAGTACAAAGGCAAATAAAAGCTCAAGAACCCAAGCTATCAAGAAACACAACAATCAGGATCCCGCTAATGCACTAATCAAATAGAAGATCGTAAATTAAAAAGGCATAATCTGTCACAAATTGTCCAGTAACAAAGGAAAGTGTGAACATGTGGAGTGTGGAGCTCTACTAGACTCTAGAGACTATGACATCTAAAACAATGTACAAGTTAACCAGTTCTCGAACTCATCTATAAATATTAAAATAAAATATTGGATAATGTACATAATGTTGAGATTAGGTAGGTATGTAAATGTCATATCACATGGGTCAAATCTTTTTGACTAGCCGAGTTTGAAACTCAATAATATTTTTTTCTCTAACCCTTTTTGAGAGCATTTTTTATCTTGTGCATATTTGGAGGTCCAAACAAGTATTGGCAAGTTTTTGGATTTAGGCAAGTTCAGCTCCAGGTTATATAGTTCAGGTTCCAATGTTTTGGGATTGGAAGTTCCAAGTAAATTTTCTTGGAATCGTCATTGAAATTGAATTGAAAGATTGATCACTTTTCAAAATTGAATTAAAGTTTGAATTTGAGGTGTTATTTTGTTTTAAATAGATTCGACTTTTATAAGTACAACTTCATATAAAGCAAGTATAAACTTGACCTTATGTTTTAGACAATTTGTTATGGTTGATTGAATGTACATAATTAATATCAAATAATCTCTATTTTGAATTGTGTGCATCAGTTGAACAAATAAATATTATGTTATTGTTTTTAGTTGCGTGTGATGGAAATAGAATTAGACTTTGTGTTTTAAATCAAATTGGTTAAAAATTCTTTTTGAAAATGATTGAAATTGAAAGTTAAAAAAACCCAAAACAACCAGTCTCAAGAGTGGATTGAAAGTTTCATCAAAAAAGAAAAAAAGAAAGTTAGAACCAAAACTGAAGCTCCCATTTGAAATCAAGAACCACACAACACTAATCCAAACCAAATCCAAACCCATGTTACGTGGTATATATTTTTAAATATTTTCTAAAATAAACACATAAATTTTGTTCAATGAGTTTACCCATTAAGTAAGGATATACTAGCACTAAATTTTTTTCCATCAAGATAAGGTCCAAGTATGATAAAATTGTGATTTTGGTAAATGGGTAGGGTTTTGGGTAACTCCATCATATAACTCTATTTGGGTTTAAAACAGTGTATATATATATTAAAAAAATTAAAATTAAAATTGAAGAAAAAGTCCACATTTGAGGAGGTATGGTACATAATCGAATGAGGTGACATGAACAAACATGCATTGAATGTGACTGGTGTGCAACAATTGTGAAAGAACAATAGAGATTTAAGAATTTCAAAGAGGTTTTCATTCATGACAAAATTGACACACAGTAAGACCCTTGGGGAAGGGAAGGTGGTTACAAGAATTGGGTCTGCACTCGACTCTGCCTCAGATGGGCCCCTCTACCTACCATAGTATATGGGCGGCAGTGGCATAAATTTATTTTTTGTTAATTTTTTCAATTAAAATTTTCAAATTTACAATTTCAGCATTTTAGGGTTTAGGGTTTTTTTTAGGGTTCAATTTAGGGTTTAGGGTGTGGGGGTTTTGCACAAATTTGGGTAATTGGTTGAAATGGGATCATTGGGTTTTGGGAGCCTTCCAAGATTTTGGGTTTCCACAATTTTGAGTAGGGTTGAAATTCGATCCAAGGGGTTTGGGATTTTTACATTTCATAGTTGTATGAAACCTCATGATACAAAAAGCCAAGTGATAACCAAAAAATAAAATGATATAGAGGCACGATTAAATCAATTACCCAACATTCATATTTTGAAAAGAAACCCAACAAATAGATGGGTAAATTCAAAACAACCCATCAATTGAATGGGTGCACCCAAACTCTACACATGCTTGTCCATTAGTTTCGGGCAATAAAATCCCAAATCCAAGAATTCAACTTCAACCATACACTAAATAGTGAAAACCCAAACCAAAGATCCAATTTCAACTGCATATGACTAATTTTTAAACTGAAGTTTGTTTGATAAACATACAAATAATTAGCTTGAATTCTTTTAAATTTTATTAAAATGATGTTCTTAAAAAATTGATTTGAAAGATTATGCAAGATTTGATTAAAATAAAACACATCAATTTAAAAATAAAATAAAATAAAATATATATATATTTGACATATAAATGTTTTAAATTAATTTGATGTTATTTTAAAAACTTCAATAAGACTTTGATGAAGATTTAATAACAAAACTCATAATAAATTTAATTTTTAATTGATTAATTTGTTTATATTGTTGTTGCCTTTTATGTTATAAAAATTTATTATTACCCTAAGATAGTAGATATGCATGTATGATTTGAGTTATTATCAAGTGTGTATGGGGCAAACACAACAAGTTCAAAACCTAAGGTATGATTGAATTAGAATAGGTTTTAGGTTTTTAAAGATGTTTGTGTAGTCTTTGAAATGGATGAAAAGGTTTGGGTTGCAATGGTGTCAAGGGTGAAAGTTTTGTAAGATTTTTAAATATATGGTTGAGGGTGTTTGCATGGTACAGTGGACCCAAATGTAGTCAAAATTAGATGTACATAAAATACTAAAAGCATCACAATTTTATATTTATTTATTTTGAAAATTTCTAGAAATTACATTAAGTTGACATGGGCTTTAAAAATAAAATAAATCAATACAAACTTGAATATGAAATTGCTTCATCTTTGTTTACTTTAGTAAATGTACACCAATTACATTATAAAACTTCCTTGAAACACTATATTTGGCAGCAATATACAATTTTTTTACTAATTTAAAAACTCAATTTCAATTTTATGGATTAATGAACATAACACCAAATACATCTATATCCTCAATGGAAGAATATTTTACCACTTACAAACATCATAATCATTATCATTATTATAACATAATGTACTACCAAAGGTTTATATTTAATTTTAAATTTAAACTTCATGATTTTAAGTCAATTTGAAAAAAAATTGATGAAAGATTGTTCTTTGTACATATATACAATATTGTGCAAATTTTTATTGAAAAAATCCAACTAAAAGAAGTACTTCTTAATCCTTTTGTAAAAACAATGGTTATGTGATAAGTAACTACATGTTACAAATGTACTCCAAAGGACTATGACATCATTCTTGTTAGCACTATTTTCACAACATAATCATAGATTAAAATGTGAACCACCTTTAACTACACCATTTGACCATTGTTCCTTTTTAAATCATGTCCCCAAAATTTTCGAATTTTGTCTATACTAAAAATTGTAACATTGTGACAATTTTTTGAGTCCACCATAGCATACAAACACCCTTGAGATGAATCCAACACTTACATTTTATTCACATTCAAAATATAGTTGGGATGGATCCAAAGGTTTTTTTTTTTTAGATGGTAGCATATATTAATTAAGTTATTCTTGAATAGCAAGCTTTGTAATAGCATTTTTTCATTATATTATTGTGTTTTCACTAAATACACTTGCAAAATCTAATAGAATATGATCATTGATGATAGGTCTTAGATATTAGTGAGAATGAATACAACGTTTGCAAAAAAATTGCATTTATTTTATGGGATTACACTTTTCAAAACACTTCCAATTTGGATTACAAATTTTGCAATAATATTATTTCCATTTTAGAATGGATCAAGGTCATTGTCTAACAATCTATATATATACACAGATAAGTGTTTATTTGCTGATTAATTAGTTTGGATGTGACCATGTTATTAACCTTTGCAAACCATGAGGTCCTTTTTTTCCCTCAACAACGTAGTGTGCACTTTTGTTTTTTTTTGCAATTTTTGGACCAATAAAACAAAAGTTATTGAATTCAAAGTGATTTTTTAATTTGAAAATAAATGAAAAATTTAATGTAGCATGGTTTCATAAGAAGTGCAAAGTTAAACCCACTTTCATTGGAATAGTATTGGGATGGGTGATCATATGTGGGATTTAGTAGACTTGGACCAATGGCATTAGGGTCCCATTAGTTGTAACATGGAAGCACCATATATAGTTGCCAAAACTCTCAAATGGGTTTAGCCTTTCCTACTTTCACCAATTAGCAAACATCTAATGTTTTCCTTGAAATTTGCCAAATTTTAATGGTCAATTTTTATTGGTAATAAAAGGTAGTGATTATTCACCATATAAGATGGATGTTTCTTCTACTATGAAGGTAGAGAATTTGAATCAAATTCATTTAGACAACCATCCATCATCCATGTTGAATGGAAATTCTTCAATCATGATTTGGATTTCATGATTTCTTGTTTAAAAGATTTAACTTCTAGAGGTCTTGTTTGCTAATATTTCCATTTACTTGGGAAAAATGTAAATTAGTGTGAAATCCATTATATGTTTCTTATCACATTTCAACTTATTGGTGAAGACACCTAATTGGAAGTTGGAACATAATATGATACCTAATTGAAACATAATACGATACCTAAGAAGATCTCCACTAACACACTTCAAAAGAATATTAAAATTTTGTTTATAAAGCTTAGTAAAATGATTGTGACTCAACATTTTTGCTCAATATGTTGAAATTGACAAAAATCATAATTTAGTCTAATACTTGTTCTTGATTGAACATGATATTGATTGGTTCAAGTGATTTGTTATTAATAAGTTCTAACTAATGTTTTTTGGTTCTTTATTTCTTAGGAGAACCTTTAGTCTTGGTTCCAACTTTTTTGTTAAAATTTTGAAAAAACCTCTAGTTCTAGAACTCAAAGATTTTGAAATATTTATTAAACCTTTTGGTCTAGTTCTAGACCTTGTTTTTCCACATTCCAACATTCCCAAATTTTGGTTTAAAAAAAATTAAATTGATTTGAGTCTAGTTGAAAGCCAAATCTAGTTCCACCTACCTAAAGCATCATCCAAAACTATTTTTTTTCTAATTATGTATCTACATAATACATCCACAAAAAAATATTGCCACCTATATCAACTTCATCCTTCCCTCCCCAACCCACTTTGTCCCCTCTCCCTCCCCGCCCCCCAAATCTTAAAACATGTTCCAAAAATAACAACTACATCCTAATGCCATTCCCCTACCCAACCTCCAAATTTATTCTTTAGAAAACTATATTCCTAATTGATTTTTTCACAAACTAACATGTCTATCTTTAACAATCATTTTTTTTGGTGCAATATTTTGTTCAAATGAAAATACTATGGTGACTTGCGAATCATATAAAGGAAATAAAATAAAATAAAATCCTCATGAATGTAGGGATTTCATTTAGGATTCATCCCTTTTGCATCAAATGATCATTGTCCATCACGACCTCCTATAAGCAACAAATCTGCCTAGGAACTTCACCCCTCCCCCCACATCTATTGGTTGGATACTTTCATCAAGGCTGTCTATTGGTTGTGATTTGCAAACATTCTTGGCCCTCCTATTTCATCTTGTAACTCTTCTTCTTCCTTCATGTTTTCTCAGCTAGGGGTATAGACCATTACAAAGGCATTCACCTTCACTCTATTGGTTATTATCACAATTACATTGATACCAAGTTTGCAATGGGGGAGCTTACAAATAAATCTTTCAGCCTTTTAGACATGGGCAAATCTTCAAGTTTATGGTCAAGTTTCATTGATCATTAATGGGTATTGGATTGGATTTTCTTGGAGTTTTATTAAAGAATAATTTGTTGTGTTGAAGATTTTTTTTAATAAAAAACATGGCAAGCATGCATGACATCGCTTAAGTTTGCTTGAATTTTGTTTTCCTTTGTATTCTTGTTTTGTTGCATGTGCATGGACAATGTAAAACATTGTTTCATTGAGTGGTGGGGAGATCCAAAGGTTTATGCATCAATTACTCCACAATTAGTGCCATGATCTAACATTATAGAATATCCAAGGTAGGTAGGTCAAGATTTTGCTTCAATCTACAATAAAGTAGGGTTTTCATTTTTCAATAAGGTTAGTTTGTATGTATATGCAATCTATTGTAGCCATCATTATGGGTTGTTGAAACTTTTACATTCCATCTTTGTGACAACATTGTTGAATTTTAGGGTAACAATTGTTGTAAGTTTTCAAGTTTGCAACTTTAGGTGTTTGTAGAACAACGGTGAAATAAAAAGTTGTGACAATGATATTCATATCCAAGGTTTAGGGTTATTAATTCTAATTTATTTATTTCTTAAAATTTGTGTCAAAAACATATTGTGGGCCTCAATAGTTCTAGCATCAATCCCTATATGTGTAGGGATTTTCTAAACTTGATTTCCAATAATCAACATTCGTCTCAACAATGGTAAGTTCAAGCTTTTTACAATTCCAAGTTTTCAAGAATTAGTAAGTTTAACCTCTATGTTTCATCTAGCATAGAAATAACTCTCACATATATGGTGACTTACATGTTTTCTAACTTTGATGTGAACATGTTGAAGGTCTAGAAAGAAGAGGTATTTGCTGCTAGTGCCATTGGACATTCCAACCTACTAAATTTTCCAACCATTCAATCCAACACATTAAAAGTTTTGTTTCCATTACTTGCAAATACTTGCTACCATTGTTTTGGATTGTTAATATGTGAATTAAAATAAGAAAACCTAGTTTTGCATTTTTTTTCAACACATCGAAACCTTTTAAGTTTTTAAGCTCCTAATTTACAAACCAAAAGCTATGGCAAATTTTTCTATATAAATTTGAATTCTTAAACATTACATTAAATACCTATTTGTCCTTGTACTAGAGTGATGTTGAACAAAAGTGTAGACACCATCATCCATTGGTTTTCTCTATTCACATGGTAAGGTACATGGCATGCAAGAAGGACAAAACACTATGCCAAAACATGGTAAATAAGATTGGAAAGAAACCTAGTGATGTAATCTTAACCATCATATATGACTAGACATGACTACATGACTACGTAATCCAAACATTCAAATTGCATTTACCATGAATGATATGATTTAGTCATAAATGCCATTTACAACTACATCCCTTTTGATTGATTGCAATTATAATGGACATAGTCATGGAACCACACCCAACGGCCCACAATGTGCCATGTGACACCAAAAGTAATAAAATTAATTTTTTTTGCCCAATAGTGTGGTGCTACATGATAACTATAATTAGATGTGAGTCAAACAAGGCTGGCCTCTTAACCTAAATGATTTAGCTTAAGCTAAGTTGCTTAGCTTAAGAAGCTTAATTTAAGGAGCTTAGGGTACGTGAACAAAATTTTAAGCTTAAGGTTAGCCACATAGGCTATACACCTAGTAGCTTAGCCTAGGTTACCCTAAGTTTTTCTAGGCTAAACAAAAGGAATTTAAAATTATTTCAGCTAAACTAAGTTAAACCTAGATTAGGTTAAAATAAGCTAAATTAGGTTCAATTGGGCTAAACTTGAAAAATAAATTAAGTTAAGTTAAACACAACTATTTAAAATAAACTATTACAAATTTGGCTAAACTAGGCTATTTAAGTTAAACTTGGTTAAACTTGGTTAAACATGAATATATCCTTGGGGGAACACTAATAAAAAAAAGTAAAAAATATGTGAGTAAAAATATAGGGTGCAATATATTGGTTGTTGGATAAAAATTATAAGTTAATTAGTTATAAATAAGGTAAATTTTATTCAAATAATCAATTTAATTATAATATAGGGTATGTAATAATATCAAATAATGGATTATAATTAATATAGGGTGGCTTTAATATGTATATATTAAATAATTAAATAATAATAGGATGATAAAAAATAGGTTGGACAATTATTTAATACCCCCCCCCCTGAAAATGGTCGTTTGACACACATAAATCCCAAACTTTACACTAAGTGTCCCCCTTGGATAATATATTTGGCTACTTAAGTGAATTTTGACTAAACTAGGATAAAATATGCCACTTATGCTAAAATTGACTAAAACTGGTTAAACATGGTTAAACAAGGATAAAATAGGCTATTTAAGTTAAAATTGACTAAACATGGTTAAATTAGGATAAAATAAACTACTTAGATTAAACTTGATTAAATTAAGTTAAACAAAAATGCTTAAGCTAAGTTTGGCTAAAGTTGGTTTAAGTTGGTTAAACGAGGCTAAATTATATTAATTAAGTTAAATTGCGTTAAATTAGGCTGAATTAGAATAAAATTTTAAGATAAAATAAATTAAAAATAATCAAATTAAACTAGATGAAACTAGAATACATTAGGTTAAACTAAGTTATTCGAGCTAAACTAAATTAATTAAACTAGCTACTAAACTAGGTGGAAGTACACTAAATTAAATTAATTCACTACAAGGAAAAGGCCAATATGTGACCATCACATTTACAACTACTTGCAACTAATTGTATTTCCATCTATATATGGGTTGAATTTATCATCTATGGGTTGAATTTATCATCTATGGGTTGAATTTATCATCCAAGAGTAGCCATTTAAAGTCCCATTTAATCGTAAGCAAAATGGTGCTTAGTCATAGTTGGCATAGGTCTATATGTAAAATACTGTATGGTATGGTTTTTTAGTGAGAGTGTTATACAAAGGTGTAAAATACAAATTTGTGCATATTCATAATATTCATACCCTAAACCCTAAACCTCTCTGCTAGGGCTGATAAGTGCAGGAGTTGTCATTGTGGCAGGGATGTGGATGTTTGATGTGGGTCTTTGGAAACCTCCTGAAGAGGCAGCAGGTTGCTCCCATTGTGTAGATGTTGGGGCAGAAAGCCACAACAAAGTGCAGCAAGCTGATCAGAAAGTGCTTCAAGCAGAGCGGGCTAAACAGCAGTTCATGGCTTACGTTTTCCATAACATCAGAGGTGACATTGCTGAAGCCCCTAAATGTCAGATGATACTTGTGTCTTCGCTTGATTGTTAGTCTTTTCCATTTGTTTTTTTTTAATTGTTGTGCTCATGAAGATAGTTGTGACCAAATCTCATGTGTCTTATATCAGGCTGTAGTAGGCCTCCTCACGGATTTTGATTTCTTGCGCAATTCGTTTTCGTGATTTCTGCATACATAAGATTTGCTTTGGCGGATGTTTTTTTTCCCTGCAGGGTCGGAGGCTCGGGCACGGATCTTCGCAGCAAAGGCAGGGTAAGTCTCCTTGACAAATTATTTGTACATCGGTTCCCACTAATGCTTTGTGTTAAGCGGGCCGGAACTTGAACTGAAGATAAGAACTAGCATGTCAAACACGAGTTGCAGCAGATCTTTAGCTTCTTGCCTGATCAGCGGAGTCTCGCAATCAAGGTGGAATCACAGGCAGCTTACATATTCCTGCTCGGCTTTTTGTTTTATGCAGACCCTACCTGGACCTGTGACAGACGTCAAAACGCTTCCAAAGTGGAACTACGATGGTTCCAGCACTAACCAAGCTCCAGGAGCAGATAGTGAAGTGATTCTATAGTAAGCTTATGTACCTCTGCATGATCAGAACACTCCTCCCCGGAGCTTTGA
>Ga0116231_10001453_pt1 | contig 48333 bp, 34 predicted proteins | sample S1TSphgellanicum_2_FD_89695 | JGI IMG/M metagenome (GOLD analysis project Ga0116231, IMG submission 89695) | Host-associated microbial communities from peat moss isolated from Minnesota, USA - S1T2_Fd - Sphagnum magellanicum MG | ecosystem: Host-associated > Plants > Peat moss > Unclassified...
AATTAAAAAAAAAATAAATTAAAAAAAAAAAAAAGGCAAATTGGAAAAAAGAATATTAAAAAAATTTTCATCAATAATATGGTTGTGGAAAAAAAAAAAAAAAAAAAACCACAGATTTGAAAGATACCTTTCCATGCACGCCTCTTTACTTGGGAACTGGCTAAAGATGTTTTACTTTGGAAATGTTCAAGTGACGACCTACAACTTATAGAATCTAAAGTTGTTGCACCTAAACCAGCTTCTCTGAAGATTTCATCATCATCACTGGATTAATATTCCTGACTCCTGTAGGACTTTTTGATGAAAACTGGAACTCACAATCTATCAAAGTTGGAACTCACAAGATCAAAGTCGTAGATCATTCAATTTATGAATTCATTTCTTGCCTTCTTCAATTTCTGCAACTCCAAATTCATGTCCTGACCAAATTGTGCATAGACTTTCAGATTTATTATAACAATCTAGTACTGTTTCACAAACTGATCTGAGCACATGACAATTTCAGGCATGGAACCCGAATGTCTTTGTCTAAGTTGTATTGGGTTGGTCATGTGCAGGCTGGTCAGAAAGTGGGAAATCTCGTGAACAGTGCAAAGAATGCATTTTCTGGCAACAACTAGATCAAGATCATATAATTTACATATATGACTTGGATTATTGCTTGAAGTTGTACTGGATCTAGTAATGCGTCATGAATTCTATCAAACTACAATAATATGCATGTCATTACAATATTATTATGCAAATTTTATAGAAAGTGTATTATTTGCATGTATCTATATTTTACAGTATAATCTTCAGAGGGCTGATCTGAATCATTTCAACTTAGTTGAGCGTGCATGATCCGCTTTGCATATATCAAAAAGTTTTTCTTTTTTTGTTAACTGTAGCAAGCAGGAATCTGCTGCAGTAGCTCAGCCATGACTGATCAACCTTGTAGAAGGTGGAAGCAGAATTTTATGCTTACTGAAATTATATGTCCTGTATTGTACTCTCATGTATACTGTACAATAAACTTATTTTATGTTTCATAAGATTAAATTATATCATAGATCTTTTTAAAAATTGTTCCAGAGCCCTGAATTTTGGGCACTGCTATGATATGATTAGAGCCTGGGGATTTAAGAGAAATTTTGTCCTGAAATTATGAAAGAACTTCCAGCATCGAATATTGTTTTTTTCTTTTTTTGGGGTGTTTTTTGTGAAGCGCTTTTGAGAATTTAGATTTGGTGCAAAATTGGCTTGGAAGTTCCTCTTTAACAAGTAATGTAACATTGAGAGGTGGGTTTTGTTTTGATACAATTGATCATGTTGTATCATGTACTTTGAACCTTTACACTTCGAAACAATTGGATTTGGAAATTTAAAAATCTGCAACTTTTTCAAAGTTTTTCTGTTTTTGGCGAAATTTTGCAACTCAGCCAAAATTTATTTCAGAAAGTGGAAAAAAAAACCAAAAGAATGTGATATTTAGGAATTTTCTTGCCATTTTTTGAAATGTAAATAATAAAATTAGCTGCATCCAGACCTTAGGCAAAATTTTCCGAGGTCGCTACTTATAACAGCACTTGTAAAAGTGCTACAGCTCACCTAGGACAGTAGCCATTTAATGATAACTAAGGCCCAGATCCTCACTAGGGGACCTACTGGGTGTTTCTTTTACTGGCGAATTTTTGCCTAATTTTAATCTGAAATTATTTTGACCTGTATAAAGGATTTTTGATGGGAAAAATGGCCCAAATTTGTCAGATTTCAAACTAAAAAAATTCCAAATCACCATAGTCTTATGATAACTTCTAGAAGGTAGTCAAGGATAGAGAAGGATTCAATTCCATTGTTTTCCTACCTTCATATCTATTATGTAACAAATTTGGCTAAATTATTTTCTGAGTGATCGCCACTTTGGCTACATCACAAAATCCTTAAAAGAAAACCTGGACCTACTTGAGGAATTTTTTTTAAAAAAGCACCCTGGAACTTCCATGGTCTTCAAAATTTGTGCATAGTTTGAATTAGTTTGGGAAAAACCATGAAAAAGGTAAAGGCCAATTTATTGGGTGCATGGCTTCACTTTGAGATCTAATGATTCAAGTTTTGTGGTCCTAAATGCTTAATGGTTAATTTGTCATTGGTGTTTTACTATCTGCTGTCATGCAATCCAATCCCTTTTGTAGCTTCAAATAACAAACTAGACATTTCATCTTATTATTTTTGTGGCTTGTGGATAATGAATTCTGAAATGTTCAAGAAAAGTACGAACAATAGAATCAAATTTGTGTCACCTTAGATAACTTGATGGAACAAAGTAAGATACCCTCAATCAAGCATATTGCAAGGGACCTCACTATAGATATTTGGATATTAAATTTGAGTTTCATCCCCAAAATATACACATCTTATAATGTGTTGTTAGTAGCTACCTACTAAACTTGATATAAATCTGGATACAAAAATAATACATAAAAACCATCAAAATACCAACTATTTTTTAAGATCATGAATAGTGGTCCCAGTAGACGGGTGTTAAAAAGTTCACATTCAACTCCAAGATGTTTTGAAACTGTTTTGAAACCTATTCACTCAGGTAAGTAGGCTAATGGGTGAACATTTAAGGGCTGGAAAAAGGAGTTTTATTTTCAATAACTTTTTGGCCATGAGCTCCAAACAAGCTAGGTAGCCTTTCATCTAGCATCTTTGGGTCGAGTCACGGTTCGGTGGATCAATTTGGATGTCACATAAGCTAATTGGAAGATGGTTATCATTACAATGCTCATTTTTTTAATATAGATATTGAATTTTATTTAAAAGGACTTGGTTTGAAAGTTTTAACTTGAATATGTATGTGATGCACAAAATCATTTTGTAAAAAATTAGAACTTATGGCTTTCAAAATCCAACTTATGGATTGTAAGTTTGGATTTTATTTTTTTATGGACTTTGATATGGTCCATTATGTTGTGCATGTTAGAGACTTGGTATTAGTTAGATATCATATCAAAGAAGCTAAGAAGGGAAAAAAATTATGATACCAATGGTAGGGTTATACTTATGGACTTTTAAGTAGGCTAAATAATAGGGTTTTTCAAAAAGTTCATATCATATTGAAAGAAGATGTGTTTTAGGTGATTTTTGTATACATGTTTAAAGGAAGAGAAACTTTATGGTGGACATTAATGACATGGAAAAAATATATTTGGCTTACTTATAATCTTAAATTAAGAAAGGAAAAATGACCCAATTTTGAGCTTTTTTGGGCTTTTTTAAAGTAGTTGTGTGTGGCAAATTGGTCCACCTAACCATGCATTGACCCCCTTATAACCATTATGTAATTGAATAAATGGAGATATATCATATGAACACATATCATCATCCCATGTGCGACCAATGTGCACCTTATTGTCAAACATGTTAGATGGTATTCATGAATAGTAACCCTTTTATCACCAAACTTTATGAACTTTATTTTAACCATGTTCACTTACATCAACAAAAACAAGTTTGCACAAGTGCAAACTATAAACAAAATGCTTTGAACATGTGATGTTTGTTCATAGAAGAGGACATGTTTATGAGTAGGATTTACATGAATGGACAACCACAATTCAAACCCTAAAATACATCTATTGATTCAAAATGCCATGCTTTGGGGGGGGAATTTTGTAGCTTTTGTCAAACTTTTGGAAAATGATTCAAAGTCCTATCACAATAGCTTCCACGATTGGAGATCCATGGCTATAGAGGTTGTTGTATGTTTGCCTTCATGCTTGTGTTGCTCATGATCTTATTGTTAAACTATTTTTGTAAGATTAAGAACTTTGTGGTAATGGTCTTATTCATATTTTTAATTTTGTGTGATCTTATTCATTGCACCCTATGTTCACATTGAGATTGTTGATCTTGGTTTTTTAATGGCATTCAAATTGTTATTTTTGATGTTTGTTTTGGTTTAGTGGCACTAAAGCTCCTGCCTTTGGTGTTTGTTTAAGTTTTCTAAATTTTAGTGGCACTTGAATTGTTGTTTTTAATGTTTGTTTTAATATTTTAGTAGCGCTTGACTTATTGTTGTCAATGATTTTATTCGTTTTTAAGTGGCATTTGAATTGTTGTTATTGGTGTTCTTTTTTGTCTTTTGGTGCCCAACTTTAACTACTACTTTTGATGTTCATCTTGGTCTTTTAGCGATGCAACTACTAATCTTAACTTTCTCCCATCCCCCCCTCCCCTATTTGGAAGTTCTTAAACAAGGTCTTGCAAGCACATTAGGATGCATTGCAACTTGCATTTTCAATTTCTTTCTTTATGGTGCATCTTGTGTTTTATATCATGTCCAATGTTCATAGCTTGAAAACCTTGTGCATTAACTTGGAAGCTTGCTTGGAAGGTCTTGCGAAAGTTTTCACCATATATAATCCCTCATTGTAAAAGTTGAACATAATGCTAAGAACTTTGGGTGCATTCTCTATTTTAGAAGCCACCTTTGACATAACCACTATTTAGACTTGGAGGTTTATGCTTTCAAAATGAATGCATTATTAGAATTTTATAATTTTTTTACATTGAGCTTTTTCATTATCTACTATATTGTTAGAATCCAAAATAAGAGATGATGATATTAACAAGAATGGGGGATGCCAAAACACAATTATGTGTCGATAACTAATCTTTTTGTTATTTAATAGATTCTTAAAAAGTCTTGAAATTTTTAATTATGACATGTTTATAAGAATGTTTTTAAATACAATTTTCACATAATAATACAATGCAACATTGTTCTGGGTCATAAGAATTTAAATCATTGTTTTGGTGACTTGTAAATCATGATTCTAAAAATATTCTCCTAAATTGACCAATCTTATTGTGTCACATCAACTTGATTGCCTCATCCACTCCTTATAAAAGACTTTGTGAAATTGGTGTTTGTGGCTTTTAATAAAGAAATTGCACCCTTCTACCCATTATTGGTTGTGCATGCAATGTTGAGCTACTTGTTAGCTACAATTAAAAAAATTTGTACGCATTTAACTACTTTTCCTCTTTCAATCTTTTCCTTTTCTCCTTGATTTCTTTTGTAACCTTTCTTTCCAACATCTTTTCTTCCATAATATTGAAAATCTAGTTGAAATAACTACATGTGATTAGCTATAATCTACCAATGGTTTTGCCCTTGCTATTCCTAACAAACAATTGTGGCAAAGATAATGAATTTGTAAATTATAATGCCTTTTGTCTTAAGTTAAGTTTACATCTAGCTAACCAATGTCCCTTCCAATTGGCTAACCTTGAATCTTGGAACTCCAAATTCACCACTAAGGTTTCATTCATGGGTGTTGTGTAATAGGCATGGTGGTCTTTCTACATAATACCATTGTTTTGGTGGTGAAGCTAGATAATGGCTTTTGTGTTCTTCAGGTTCAAATGGTCTTACATCTTGCAATAGGTGCCCACTTCCATCTAATAAAACCTTGCTTTCATAAACTTTATCATCATTTTTTTAAAAACATGTATCCTCATCTTCCCTTGTATTAGCAATTATGAAGACCTCATTTAAGTTTGTCCTCTCACCCATAGCCTTTGTGTTTAGTGACAATATCCCCATGACCTTGAATCTTGGCACAATGTTTTTTTTTGACAAAACTTACAACAATGTGCAATTTACCCAATTGGCCATCATCACCTTATCAAGCTCAAGGCAATTATGTTAATTATATATGATTTTACTACTTTCTAACTTTGTTCAAATTTTCTTCTATTTTTAAATTTGAAACATCCCCTCTTGCTACCAACACACTTACACTAGGATCAAAATTTTCTACTTTCATTATAAATTTTTCTTTTTAATGCAAAAATTTCCATTTCAACAACCTTATTCTTGAAATACATTTTACTTGTACTTTTGTTTTCTATTTTTAATTATTCTACTTGTGATTTCAACAAAAGTGCATTGAAAATTAATGTCTTTAGGAAGTTTTGTAATTTCTTTGTCACTTATTTTAGTAAGGAGTTCATGATTTGAGGTAGAAAGGTAGGAGACTAAGGCCCCTTTTACATTATGGTGAAGGATTGTGACCATGGAAATATTGACAGCCTTCAAAACACATCCCTTGGGGGGACACTTAGTGTGTAAAGTTTGGGATCTATGTGTGTCAAATGACCATTTTTAAAAGGGTATTAAACAAATTTTCAACCTATTTTTTATCATTCTATTATTATCTAATTTTTTAATATATACATATTAAAGTCACCCTATATTAATTATAATCCTTTGTTTTAAATTTTTACATATCTTATATTATAATTAAATTGATTATTTGAATAAAATGTACCTTATTCGTTTAACTAATTAGCTTAATGTATTTTTATCCAACAACCAATATAATGCACCCTATATTTTTATTCACATACTTTCTATTTTTTTACTAGTGTTTCCTTCGATAACACATCTTTAGGAAAAAATTTTAAATCATTTATGTATCGGCTCTAGTTGTGAATTGTAACGTACAATGATTAAAGACTTTGTTGAGGTAGTTTAACATGATAGTATATTGCAACTAATATTAATTGGTTGTGAAAACCCCTAAAGTTTTTTTTTAAATTCTTTTTTGTGATGGGCATCTTTTTTTAGTTCAAAAAAATAAAATAAAATTTGGATAACCTTAAAATAAATATGTTGTAAACTTTTCCATTGGGTTTGACATTCATGTTCATTTTCTTTTGTAGGTACTTTAAAAATTTACATACCCCAATTATGACCAAACAAACATTAAGTTATGCCAAATAGTTTGTCTGCCACTTGGAGTCACTTATAGTAGGGCTGGGTTGTTATTTTAATTTTGAAATAACAAATAACAATCACATCTAGGCCTTTTCCTTATTGCATATGTAAAGGACTTGCATTTTTCCCAAAAAACAATTCTAATAAAAAAACTCACGACCATTCAAAAAGATCATTAACCCATTTAGCTTACATCATTAAAGGAGTTTTCATCATGGATAACTGCAACCTATTAAAAGTAGTGATGGTTCTTTGAAGTTATTAGAGCATTTCCACCTGTGCTCAATATGTGACTCCAAACAGTAAAATTTATTGTGAAAAAGTCAAAATGTGCCAGATTAGCTCAGGAAATTGGTTTTTCTGCACCAAATTAGTGCAGCTTGTCGTGGCTGGTAAAAGGCGCAACATAGTTGTGCACCTTAAAAAAAGAGTGTAATAAATTGGACCTGACTGCGGCTCAGTATTTTTGATTGGTCGATCATAATGATTGGTCTAGGTAGTTTGGTAATAATAGTTCCCACGTATTTGCAGTTCCAGTTACAGTTTTATTGGTGGGGTTGCCAAAAAAAACAACAGCTAAACTTATACATTTATTTTATTATCCAGAGTGACATACTGAGCATCGGTGGGGATGCTTTTAAGGCAAATAAACAGAGGAAAACAACCCTTATTTACATGGTTCATGAAGTTGTCAGATTCAAGATTCAGATGTGACTTGTACATGAAAACAAGGTACATTTTAATAATTTCTAGCATGGAGCTATTGTATCAAACCAAGCAGGGAGGGTAAAAAAAACATAGACAAAAGAACAACTTGATTATAATCTAGGTTCCTATCTTGCAAAGGAGCCTTCAAACTCTTTTTCTACTTTAGCTTCAACTCCAATCATGGTTCACTCTACAACCAAATATAAGGTCATTCAACTTGAATGCTTGCAAATAGAAATCAAGCTTTCAACCTTACTTGATTAAGGACAATATTTACATAAATTGGTGAAAGTAGTAGAAAGGCTAACGTGGGATCAATGGCCATGTTTATTCAATTAATTGAAAATGTAATGAGCATTAATTGTTTTTGCATTCATGATTCACATGGCTAGTTGAAACATTGATAATTCCCAATTGACAATTTTTTTGTTTTGTTAATTGTTGTTTTATGTCAATTCGATAATATCCAAGTTTGGAATCTTCATCATTCATCTTTTTGAAAGGATGCAAAACTTTTCAAGAGCATTGATGGGTCACAAGTTTTTCATGATAATCTTCAACAATTCCAATACTTTTTTCATAGCTAGTCAGTGAAAAACCCAAGCTTGGACACTCGCATGAATGATAACATGTTATAAAACATTCTCTGTCATTTTTACTCAAATATTGTGGCCTGTGCTGTTGGCCCAAGTGTTACCACATCCTCAACTGATTTTTCCTTCCAAAACCTGGTTTTTGGGAATTTATTTGAATTTTCAGTGGCCGAAATCACTTGAAAATCAATATCTCCCACATTCTGAATCCAAATCTTACCAAATAAATTCCATTAAATTCTGCTCATCAAGGTCTTTCCAATAACTTCAAAGGCACATTCCAATTCCTCTGAAAATTTCAGCTACAATTTTTTAAAAAATCAGTGAGGAAATCATTAAAAAATCAAGAACTTTTGCACTGCAAGTCCAAACCTCATGGAACCAAGCCCATGCACCCCTCCTTGTCAAGAGCTTTCCAAAGACACTGATAATCTTGTACTAGTTTATCCACCCAAAAACTGTCAAGTTTAAGTCTAGTTTTAATGGTGAAGTCCGAGTTTAGCCAGACTTACTCACTTGCCTCAGCTCAAAAATTGTAAAAGAAATGCATTGGAGAGAATATTTGAATATCTTGAAAGTAATAAAGATTGAATAAGAAGAATTTCAAAACAAAGAATAATTACAAAACTCTTGATCACAATAATAATTTCACAATTTTCAAAAAAAGCAGAAACAAAGTTTTGGGTCTTATTTTTCTTATCAAGTTTTTTCCCTTCAATCATTTAAACTAAAGGAAAAATTATTTGAAAATTACAGAAATGAATGGAAATCAAAATACAAGAGGCCTCCATCCACACTACAAACTAGCAACTCACCCTCTTTAGTTTGAATATTTGAATATACCATCATATTTATGTTTTCTTTAAGAAATAATGACTAGAACATTACATCTAAAATACCAATATCTTTACTCCAATTCTTTTCTATTGCCCATTTCTGCATTGATCAATTGCAAGTAGTTTTAGTCCATTCATGCTTGAACACCCTTGAACACATGCTCATACATGACATGTTAGTTTCTTTAGATGCATCACATTAGTTGTCGCTCCCACAATAAGGAAACTTAATAATTTTTTAATTATTATAAACTCATTTTTAATTATTAAAATTTTAAATTTAAACTTATATTTTATTTATTTATTGTTGTTTCCACAACAAGGTTTTTAAAAACTCAAACAAATCACATTTCCCTCCATCCAACCCTCCAAACAGGAATTTGGACAATCAAGATGACAACTAAAATTCAATCACTATTGAAATTTGGTTGTGATTGATTTGATTTTTATTTCAATAGTCCAATGTTTGTGATTTTTTATTTAGTTTACATTGTTTTAAGTCAATTAAGTCATCACACACACACACACATGCACAAACAAATACAGGCAAATTATCTAATTTATCATTATGACCAACATTTTTTTTGAGGTGAATTTTCACCTCTTGGTCAAAAACAAAAAGTAATGTGAACTCATGCAAAGGATTTTTGTGAAAAAAATGCACCAAAGGCACTAGATTTTGAGGAAACAATTCTTGGAATTGCCATATTTAGACAATCAAGGTTCTAACATGATGTTAATTTTTTTTTCAAAACTCTTAATTTGAATTTCTACTATCCTCTTTGACATGTAGCCAACCTTGACTACATCAAAAGATTGAAATAAATCCATATTGCAATATTTGGATAAATTTTAAATCAGTACAATGAATATTAAGTATGTTAAATATTTTTCAAGCCTTAAACACCTAATTAGCCAAAAAAAATAGATTTAATTTGCTTTTGGAATTTGGGTCGAAATGAGTTCAGACAAACCAAAGGTGTTACTTAATAAAAGAATGATCATTTTTTTCAAAAATTCAAATTTCATATAATTATTTTTTTAATGATTTTTTTATAACTTGTTAAATATGTTGGTCATTGGTCCAATACTTCACCAATAGTGTGTTAACCAATGTCGAATATGTATTTATTGACATATGTAGCTAGTAGTTGCAAGGCTGAGATGGTAAATATAATGTAACTTGCATATTTCAAATACCAATACAAAACCCCACCATTCTTTCAATTGATCGTGCAACAAGTCTGTTAGTTAATTAGGTTTTGGTCATGAACTATCCACAAAATACTAAACACATGGGCAAAATAATCACAAAGACATTGCTTCCAGAAACTATATATTATATGATGTGAAAACAGAATAATACTCTTTGAAATTATCTCAAGTTACACCCCCTTGCATGTTATAGTCCTAAGATTGAGTCGTTTATATCAAAATTGGTATAAATGTAATTGGACTAAGTGTTCAAATATTGCTTGGGAGTTTCATGAGAGATTTATTATATTTATAAAAAAATTAAAGATAAATGATAGTATGCAGATTGATGGATGGAGTTGGCATTAAATTGTAATCAACAAAAAAAGAAAAAGAAACATGGGCTTGGTTAAAGATTAGCTTGTAAGCTCCTAGGAATAATTTTCGTTCATTGCCATAGCCTTGCAAATCTCATATTGGTCTCTATTTTCCTCTTTACTATTTCTTGTTTCTTCTTTTTCTATTTGCTTTTGCAATTTCTTTCTTGATTATGCCACCTAGTATCATTTACAGTTGAGTCTTCCCATTACCTCTAACTAATTAATAGAATCTTGAATGTAATAAAGTAATAATTTGAACATGAAAAATTTGGAAAAAAAATGGTTTAACCTCTTTGTTAATAACATGAAAAAGTTGAGAGAAAAAAAGTGGGATATTTTGAGCCAAGAGTGAATTAGTTTACCTATGACTCATGTGAAAAAGTTGAGAAAATGAGTGGGATAGGTTAGTTTAACCTCTTTGTCATAATTATCAAAGACTTGAAGGAAAAAAAGGGGATTGTATGAGCATAATGTGATTTAATCTCTATGTCACTAATTTGGGAGTTCTATAAAAATGGTTGGGGAGGGGGAAGGGAATAGTTTTGAAATCAAAATGCGGATACAAGTTCAGATTTTCATGTAGTTCTCCACGCATTTTTAACCAACACTTTTGCCACATGTCACAATCTCACAATTTTCCCATGATTTGTCACATATATGTCACACAAAGTACATGTCACAAATCATCAAATGTGTGGAAAGTGTGAAGACATTCTATGGTAAAATAAAGAGAGGCAACACAACAAGATCTCACCGTATTGTGTGCACACACAAAAAAAAGTGAAAAAATGACCACATTATATTCCATCTTCACCTTATTGTGTGCACACATAAAAAACTAAATAACTAAAACAATTTAAAACGTTTATGTTAGTGCACAATAAGAAAATAAATACATGCAACCAAAAGTTAAAATGAACTAAAGAATGATTTTATTTGTGACCAAAAGCCTTATACTAGGTTGACCAAGAGATTAAAGTAAAAGTAGATTAAAGTAGATTGGGATTTCAAATAAAAAATTAATAAATACAACACTCTTCAAAGATGTTTGACATTTAATACTTCCCAAAAGGGTGTGCCAGAAAAAAGAAAAATGTCATTGTGGTGTAACATATTATTAGGAATCCATGAACCCCTAATCTATTGATGATAGGATCATAGTCCCATCCAAACTAACTAACACCAAGTACCCAAGTGGATTTGCGTTTTCAACTACATAATATTCTGCGTTGTTGATAATTGGACATGTTCAAATTGGAATATTGAACCTCATTTCTTTCCAAATTAACAAAAATGTCAATTATAAGTGACACAAGCGATAAATTCAACCAAACATATAAATCAATAATTTTTTTTGTTTATTTGTGATTAAAAATTTGTAACTTGCAATTGATACATATCACTAAAAGTGAAAAACAAATTTTTTTTTTTACCAAAATTTTCTTACCAAAAAACAATTAATGCAATGAGAAGTTTAAAAAAATAAAAGGAATAAGAAATAATATTCTATGTGGCAGAGAATTTTTTTACAAAATTTTAATAAATTTTTGATACACAAAACCTTAAAAAAAAAAGAATGAGGAAATTGTTTTAATGTGAGACCAAAAATGTGCTTAATTATTTAATAATAATCTAATGATTTACAACACAAATATTTAGTTGCATGCATCCATGTTCTCATTGAATTTTCTTTTAATTTCCATAATATTATATTTAAATGCATATAAAAAAAGAGTTATCCTATGATTCCTTATTATGATCAATCTTGATTTTCATGTGTTTTCAAGCTATATGGCAAGTCTTTGTATTAGACTTGCCATATAGCTTTGAAACACATACTTACAGTTACAATGCATCTTCAAATGACAACAAATCAATTATCTTACATATTCAATCATCACATAGTCAAGATGCTTTTATAGATATTGGAAAAAGCTCTCATCCTTCCAAATTCTTCTAGAGCTCTTCTTGCTTCCCTTTCTCTTTTTTTATTTTTTACAAGCTTAAACATGTGGCCTTCAAGGTGTCAAACCTTAACTTTGCACTATTGTTATTTTCAAAACCTCTCACATATTGAGATCAAAAATTCAAAATGTAGCATTGTCTTTATTCTTTGATACACACATGAGATATTAAATTATAATTGATGGTCCAACAAAATAAACAACATAATACAAATCATACAAAACCCCATTCATACTATTCAATAATCAAAATTCATCAACAATTAGTTGGACCGCATGTCAAACTATATTTGCTGGTCAATGAAATAGAAATTGAAAATTATGGAATGCTGATTAGGAAAAAACAAGTGCTCATACATTTATAATTAAGGTACCACATTAGGAATCATGAACAAGATAGGACTAATTCAACCTTTTTGCTTCGCCACATGGTAGCCTATGTAAACACAATTTCTTTTTAATGATTTCAATGGAGATGTTTGGTTAATCATATGATCAATAAGTGCAACAATGGACGGTCAAGATTAATTGAAGAGTTTTGACATGTATAAACCCATTTTACAATTATGTAAGGAGTGAAGTTCACTCCATGACACTTCCTTATTTTCTAAGTGTCAAAAAACTATCCAAAATTCAAATAATGACCATTGTTTTGCATACACATGTGCTTGACCTCCTATTAAAATTTTAAAAAACAAACTAATATACCTAGTTTTTCTTTGGAGCTCCAAAATCTAAAATTTCAAAGTTTTATCATCACTTATGTGAAAATGAACATTTTATATTATTTAAATGTTATGTCATAACATAAAACATATGTTTATTTATTTGTCGTTAAAATATGAAAAGCTTTGAAAAATGTTGTTATTCCTTTTGAATCTCTTTGGATAAAAGTCAACAATGAGTTAGAGTTTTCCAATTATGTTTCCAAATTTATTTTTATAAAAATTAATTAGAATCATGATTCTTATTAACCACAATAATTTTAATATAATTTTCACTTAATGAAAAAATTAAAACCATATAACATGCATTATGACATTCATTCTAATTAACCAAACTTGTTGAGGTTTAGTGTGATATTGGAGCAAGACAATCCTTTTAATGACCTCAATTGTAAATATGTCCAAGTTGATTAGTTAGGTTGTAAAAACATACTACTAACAATTGCTATTATGTTAGCCCTCACCGTTTACAAGTTTGCAACATAATCCACTTTGAAACATGCTTCATAGTTTAATTTAGTTTGTGCTTTCTCCCAATCAAATTGATTACAAATGGTTCACAATCAACTCTTCAATTTGAGCAATTCCCATCAAATTAAAAACATGTCCCAAATCCAAGCCACATATATCACATCTCAGTGTACCATGATGCAAAGAAAGTAGCAAAATGAGAGCATTTTTTGGGTCTTCTATGTATTCACATTGTTGAAGTTGGAAACTGAAATGGCTTATAAGGTAACATGGTCATATATTTCCATTTATCCAGTTCACTATCAATAAAATTTTCCTTTAGTAGATAAATTGACAATCATGTCTTAAATTTTTATTAAAACCGTAAAGCTCGATGAGCTTAAATTTTCAAAAAAAAAAAATTCAAAATTCAAATTTTTTTAAAAAGTGTTGAAATGCATGAGAATAATATAGCTTTAAAATATAAGTTATCTTGGTTTCAAGATTTTTCATAATGAAGTTTTCAATGAAACTTAAAATTTTGCACTTTTTTTGGGTCTTTTTTTTCCTTTAAAAAAAGGAAAAAAAGAAAAAAAAGGTTAAAAATGAAATGAAGGTTGGAACAATAATATTATATGATTATATCTGGAGTTAGCACTTTATAACTTGAAGTTAATTGACGTACAATTATTGAGCCAAACCAGAGCAGAAGGCTCAAGCAGCATGCATCTGCATTTAGTGCTATTAGATGGCAATTTTAATAATCAATGATAAAACTCTGGCAACATTCAAGATGAGAGACTTGGAACTTGGAACCATATTTTATCAATGTACTTGATCTTTGCAGGAAAATGGTAAGCAAATAAGCCAATTATCTTTAATGCTATAAGTACAAGAGTACTACTACATTCTTTTTTTCACCCTGTGTGACCTTGGCCCATTTAATACCTTCCCAAAAAAATTTAAAAAATATTGGGTGATGCCCAGATACCTTTTGTGGCTATAACATCTCATATTACGGGTACTAAAAGGGTATATGGCATGTTATATACTTAACATGACATTTTATATACCTGTCATGTTGATGTTCATAACCTGTCAAATTAGGAACATAGTAAGCAGGTTATGAACATGGCTTTTTATTGGACCTCCATCTTAAATGGACAAAAGGGCAAGCAGGGAGAAAAACATGTTAGTACTTTATATATATATAATATACCCGGCTGGGTAGGTTTTAAAAAATTTCTACCCACCTGGTTATTTAAAAACATATATATATATATAGAAGAATTCCCCCCCCGCGCTCCCTCCCTCCCCAAGATTCATCGGTTATGAATTTCCTTGTCAAAGTAATACTCCAAATTACAAGTATACTTGGCAAACATCAAGTATCATACATATCATACACAGGTTTACGGTTTTAAGATTGGTAACCTGCCTCACTGAAATTCAAGTGATCCAAGTAGGTTATTAAACTTTGAAAATTCAATACCCGACCCATAAGGATATATTGCTTGGTCCATTGTGATGCTTCCCACCAAAAGGGTAGGTTCTCTACCCAGTCTTCCAAAAATCAATAACGGCTAAGTGAGTTATTGATAACTTTATTGATAACTGGGTGTTTGCTCAATAACTGGCCAACACTGGTATATGGTCTGATACATCATTTTATATGTCAATTCTCAATCTGAAAATTTTGCATACAAATTTTCTTTATGGATTTTTTTCGGGGTGCAAAGGACATGTTGTCTGAGTCAAATCATTCTCTTTGAATTTTGAAAGTCAAAGGTTTACAGTAGTACCTAGTACTGTAGTGCACCATAAAGGAGAACCCCTAACTTGTAATTTAAGACCTGCACTAGGAAAAAGTAGCGGTATGTCTGCAGCGTTTTTTTTATTGTCCCAATAGGGGTCTTTAATGTGATATCAGAAAACCCTACCTTTTGAGACTAGTATCCAGTCTAGGTAGTTGCTTATGTGGCTACACAACTAAGCTTTCAATTAGTATAGGTGATTAAATGTTTGTGTTAGATGAAGGTGACTTGACAATTTTTTCATTTACATTGAAGAGTGGTTATAATGGCAAATTGTCATTTGCAAATGTTTATATAATGATTACAATGACAAGAAGTTGGATTGAAAACTTTGACAACATGTGCACTATCAAGTAAGTGTATTTTGCCTATGGTGATATTGCAATAAGAGTACATTTGGTTATATTGAGCAAGAACAAAAGGTTTATTTTTATTTTTAAACTAATAATAAACATATTAAATTAATTATTAAATTTTAGTTGTAAATTGCAATCCACATAAGAAATTTGAATCATATTATTATTTGCATGTTCAAGCTTTGTCAAGTTCCAAAAATCTTAACAAACCTCCTAAGTCTTGACTCCTTAAGTAGCTATCCTTTTAGTCTCTTCACCTTCTCACTTAAATTCACATATTTATGAACATCAAATGGTGTTAGTGAGATTTTTTCAAAATAATTTGTGGCCAATAATTTCATCTAATTTATGATATAAAAAAATCTTTGTAAGTTTATCAAATTCAAGGTGGCGTGGCTCTATAATTTGCATTTGTCAATCAAAAGTTAAAACCTCTTTCTCAACATTTAACACATTCATTTTCACATATTTGTATTGGAGGTACTAATAGGTTGGTTATGCTTACAACAAGATAATATGTTACATTTCCATTTAGAACCCAAACAACAATGCCAAAACTCACCCAAAAAAACTAAAACACTAACCATTTGGTTTATAAGGTCATCCACAAACAACAAAAGTTGATCCTATGGGATTTTAGGGGCATTGCCTTGTCAAAACAATGATAAATAAAAACATTCCAATTTTGAATGGCAATGTGTGTAGTATATATTCATTTGTAGTTCAAATGATAGTTGTGCAAGATTGAAGATTTAAAACTAATGGGTGACCAACCTTTTAAATAAATTAATCTATTCCACTCAAAGTACTCACTACACTACCAAATGTATGTCCTTTAATCATATTAACTTAAAGCCATGATACATCTACAAACAAAACAAAACAATAAATAATATTTTTCCCCATGGGATAACTTTCATTTCATGCATCAATATTACATATTTGAAAAAGACAATTGCAATCTACAAAATTTCTTGACACCTAAATCCAATCATGAAAGATTTTCCTTCCAACAACGCAACCTCTCATGCATCATGAAATTTGACCACCATTTCAACATCTATCATGCTTTAAGGAATGGAGCCAAATTATGAAGGTTAGAAAGATGGAGGATTGGGCAAGGATGTAGATTGTTATAATTCATTCCAACATCCAAGTAATTGAATAAGATAGGTTTGTTTTGATCACCATCAAGATCAGTCCTAATGTAGTGGTAATACAATGCTTTTATTTCAAGGAGAAACGAAATATATCAATGCACCTACTTCAATAATTCAAGTCAAAACATTAAGACCCTTCATGACCATGGAGTCACATTGTCATAGTTTATAGATAAAATGCAAAGTTGCAAACAAAAGTTACCTTTGAAAAGGAACACAAAACATGAACACAATCTCAAAAATCTTGGATTGAATTGCCTTTGAAGAAAAGCACAAAACTCAAACAATAATTGTAATAATCTTGGATCACATTGAATTCTAAAACTTTCAGTTCACAAAATCACAATTTCCATAATCTTCAACACCTTAAGAACCCAAGGGCTAGGGTTTAGGTTCTAATGATGAAATAATATAATCAACACTTGAAGAAATGAACCAATTTTCCAAACAAAAAAAATTTCTGAGAATAAAAATAACTAAAAATAACATCACCCAATGAATCACAATTCAAAATGAAGATAGAAAGTGTAAAACTTTCAACTAAGAATTTCAAAGTTTGTAATTTATCTTAAGTTTCCAACATTTAAACAATCTTAAACTTGACCTTGGAGGCTTGAAAACAAACTCCAACATAGAACTTGAAATTGTGAGCATTCTCCATTCTCAAATCTCATCTACTAGTTTTTGAAAACAATCCATTATTGCTTTTAAAATCCTACTCTCAATCATCTCATTCTTCCATAATTAAATTATGCATCATCATTTTTTTAAATGTAATTCCATCAAAATTTTAAATTAGTCCTATAAATTTAAATTTTAGTTGTAAAAATAGTATTGGTAAATTTAATCTTCATTGCATTGCTAGCAAATGGCAATGTAGACAAAATTGAGGTCCCTTACCTACAATTCATGTTTAATATTAATTAATTCCTAAGAGGGCCAATTGAGGGGGGGAAAAAAAAACCTAAAAGAAATTTGCCAAGATTCTAGAAAAACAAACCCATTTCAAAACAAAAGATAACTTTGAAATTTACTAGTGGACTTAACATATTTAAAGACTATTCTTGAAATTCTAAAATATTCAAACTAAGGGTGCCAAATCCCATTTTTTCAAAAAATCGATTATTTTGGCAAAACTTGTCAAACAAGAGTCATAGGTATGGTATGCAAGATGACCAAAAATTCAATCATGATGTAGCAACAGTGATGAATAAGGGTTGTTGTCACAAGAAATATTGACAACTTAAGTTTTAAGATTTTTTGCATGGTGATGATTTTGCCACTTGGCAACAATAACACACTAGAAGAATTATTGTCCTATGAAACCACAACTTAAATTATTAGTGGTCCTAAACAACCCAAGAAACAACTATAAACCATATTTACAACTAATCACTCCATGTGGCAATGTTCTTAGTTGTAATCTTGTTGATCTTACAACTAATAAATGAAATTATATATTTTAAAGACATTCAACACACAATTTAATGAAATCTATTCATTCAAGAATATATTTTGTTCTTGGAATGGACGATTAGCTTGTTGTGAGCATATGTTCACATGTGTTCATTTTTTAATGTAGTCGAATTGAAAATGTAAAGTTGTTAAAACAATTAAACAACTTATGATGATGTGGCAAAGTTGAAGTGTCCATTATGTACATGTATAATAATATAGTTATTTTTTTGTCACATTTAAGTCATATGCATGCGATGTGGATTTATTGGTAATATGACATGGCACCCAACAACTTGTAATTTATGTCCACATAAACCCCAAAAATGACTCAATCATTTTTGTAGTGGTTTTCTTTCCACATATGTAAATAATAGCCATGTGGAACCCAAATGTCAATGACTCTAGTTATACCCATGTGGATATTGTTCAAAGTTTATATTTTGTTGTTATTGGATGATTCATTGATTTAGCTAGTAGAAAATAAATGTTATGAAAGACCATGGAGGTCACCTATGATTCTTATGAATGTAAAAATAAAATAATAATCAAAACCTGGAAATGATCCAACTTTTTATGAAAGTGAATTTAGTACCTTATCCTGCCACTTTGCAATAAAGTTGTAGGTCACAAAATCTTTCAATCTTGGACGCAAGTACTCCAACAATTCAATGGTTGAAGTATCCATATATTACAACTATGTGACTTTTCAATTCTCACCATTGTCCTCTTGCCCAACTACTACCTTTCCATATTTTTGCCACTACACCATCTTTGTGTTTTGAACTTTTCAGTAGGGCACGCCTTCAAAATCTTAATACCACATAAAGTGTGGTCAACCATTAAACATGATCTCTTATGCCATTCCTACCCATTTGCTTTGGGACAAACAATGGCAATCCACAAATCAGTAAGCCTAAAAAATGAGGCCTGATTGGCACAACATTTTCCCACATTTTGATTAGCACATGGCAAGCCACAAATATCTACACATCTACAATCACAATTGGCATGAAGACCCCCAATTTTGGAATGCATATTGTCCAAGCCAATGCATAGCTCCACAAGCTTAATATGGTAACGACATCAACAAGTTGTCCATTCTTTCATGCACCTAACAAACCAAGGCTTCAACAAAGTGAAGGCAATGAGTTCAATCTTGGCATTGAGATGCTTTTCCTTGAATGCAATGAAAAAATCTAGCTACAATGCACAACAAATTTAGTAAATTAAATTCATTAATGTTTCAACATATTCACCTAACTCCAAATTAGTGTTTGCATTAAATGTAACAATGAAGTTGTGAAGCAACACATGGAGTAAATGCAACTATGTTATTACAATCTAATTAGTCATGATAATGTTTTTTTATCACTTACTTGTGACACTTGCAAGAGATGGGTGGGGTGTTCTGTAAGTTGCTTAACACCAATTCTTTTTTTGCAAACCTTTTCCAATTAAGAGATATGGTTGTCTCCATGGTCCACCATTCTACAAGTGTTTTTAATTCTATTAAAAGTGTAGTACATTGTTCACACCTTTTTGTCCCAAACAAAAAATCTATGGCACCATCATTAATGAGATTACGACGTTGTAGACATTGATAGATATAACATCTATCAAGCCCTAGGTGTTTTGCAACTATTCTACCACTTATAAACCTTGTAAAGGTTAATGTGCCTATGAGCCCCCTTGTAGTAGAGTGTTTGGTTGTACGCCCATTTGCAAGGTGTGTGGAAACTCTAGTTTTGATATTCTCCACTATAAGGTGGCTTTGTTTGGTCTCCCCAAATTGGGTAACAATTATTTCAATAACTCATGTCTAAAAAGTTTTCCAACAACTTGTTGCTAGAGCTCCAACTCATAACCATGCAAATCTTGCACTAGTTGTAAAGCATAATTCCTAGCTAGAATTGCAATTGATTGTCTTGCCACTTGTGCAAAAAATGTGCGATTACACTCACTTGACCCATTAGATGTTGATGTTGACAACAAGAGTCCTTTAGTCTTGTCATTTGCTGTAGCTAGTCTTGCACGTTGTTTGTGTTTTTTGTTTTTTTCCTTCCTTAACTCCTCTCTTTGAGCTATGTGATCATGTACTAGTGGTCTTGTACTTTCAACCCTTGGCATGGTGGGTCTTCCTTGCAAATTTGTTTGTCCTCCCCCATTGCTTTCACTATCTATGGTGGGATTAACAACCTTGGTGGTAATTGATGGTGATTCATCAACAAGAACCTTATTTATGGTGGGATTAACAACCTTAATGGCAACATATGGTGATTCATCAGTAAGAACCTTATTTGTGGTGGGATTAACAACCTCAGTGGTAGTAGATGGTGATTCATTTTCAAGAACCTTGTTTGTGGTGGGATTAACAACCTCAGTGGTAGTAGATGGTGATTCATTTTCAAGAACCTTGTTTGTGGTGGGATTAACAACCTTAGTGGCAATAGAGGGTGATTCATCAGCACAAACCCTATTTGTGGTGGGATTATCAACCTCAATGGCAATAGATGGTGATTCATTAGCAATAACCTTGTCTATGGTGGGATTAACAACCTCAATGGCAGCAAATGGTGATTCATCAACATGAACCTTAATGTTAGGCTTTGTCTTCATCATCACTCTTCTAGTAGGCCCTCTTGAACTATTTTTTCTTTTGCCCATTAAAGTGTGATCTATAATTTTAGCATGCATCACAACAAAATTCAAAACTTTTGATCTCATGTCAACATTCCCTAATAACCAACTCCATTCTAAATTTGACAAAATTTGTTTTTTGTATCTAAAAGCTTTTCAATCAAGGAGCAGCATAAGACAATTGATGTAAGGTCTACCACAACACACATTCTCACACTTAAACATCCATGTACAAACTTAGACCAAATACTTCATGTATTTAAAGTTTTAAGCCCCATAACACAATTGCATCATTATAGAAGGACTAGATTAGTCCTTCAAGTTAAAGCATAATCAATAACACTAGCAAAATTAATGGACAAACTGGACTTGACAACTATGCATTTTAAAAAAACCCACAAGGTTGACCAATGGTGGAGTTGGAAAACATTAAAAACACAAGAAAAAAGGTGAAAGTTTCACTGTTGGGAAGCATTACCAAAGTGTTTAACAATGGACTTGACTTGTGGTGATGCAATGACATTGACTCCTAATAAATTATAGTCATGCAAAACAAAGTTGGGTGTTGGTGATGTTTCTAGGAAGCACATGAGTACTTGGAAAGAAGTGAATCACTAATGGGAAACTCTATTAGCACTAACAAAGGACCCTACTTGTGCTGATGGAATGACATCAAGTTTTTATAACAATGATTCATAGTGTTGGGTCAAGGAAGCAAGTTGTTGGTGATGTCCAAAAAGCTCATAAGCCCATTTCAACTGCAAACCATAGCAACCCACTTGCAAATGAAACCAACCTTAAGTTCCATTAAACTATAAGTCAAAACCCTTAAATAATCACCAAGCCAAGTTCATTGTAGACCCTCCATTTCTTTTTCAAAATTACTAGTGGAGGGGGGGCAATTCATTACCTAATGAATCAAGTAGGTTCAAAATGCCATCATTATAGGTGCGACAATAGTTAATATATTTTGTATTAAGATGAACTTCACATAGTAGCATTAAAATTTGAAAGGTCAATGTTCACTTTGCCAAAAGAAAGACCCAAAACCACCTGCATACAATAGTGCCTCACCTCATCAGTGAACAATTTGGCTATGTAAATCCACTTTCAAACTATTTTTCATTGTATAACTTCAAAAAGTTAAAAAGTGAACCATACTTGTCGCAACCCTAACATTGGGTCCGCAACAAAGTGTGTAGTGCAAGGGCCCATGAGGTTGAGGGTGTGTTTAGGTGTGAAACACACTCTCACAAATGGGGGGGGGGGAATGCAAGGGATGAAACCCAATGGCTCCCAAGTGCACTCCCACTTTGGGAATTATATTCATGCAAGAGTTGTGAATGTTCAAAGGCTTGGTTGGAAATGCAAACAAACACCAAATTGGGCTTTCATGATACCATTAGAAAGGTCTTGAAGTTTAGATGCTTAAATTTCCCTCACATTGATCATTTAGTCTTGATTTGCATGAGTTATGATCAAAAGAAGGGGCGGGAGTTAAATTGTACTATTTGACTCCTAACCACAAATCCCTTGAAAGCAAGGGCTAAACGAGGTCCGATTAAAGCTTGCTATACATAGTTGGAAAGATATTTTCAAGGGCTATAAGATAATGTCTTCGTACTGTCAAAAAAGACTTGATTTAAGAAAGATATGAACGTTCAAAGTTTTGAAACAACATGAGTCCCAGTTTTGGGACTCCCACTTGGGAGTCCCGGGGAAAAGTTACATTTGGATGTAGCCCTTGGGGAAAAGCACAAAGTATATTATAGGGAGGGGATTGGTGCCTCCTCCCAAAGGTTGCGGGTCATGTAAAGCTTGTGCTTGAGGTTGTCCCTATTAAATCTATTGCACCATTTCCATTCGACTTGCATTAACCACCCTCTTTTCTTGGTTGTGCAAGTTGATCTAATCTTGAACTCTTGCTTGTGAGTTCATCCTAGTCCCATCTTGGAGTTCCAACACGCCCTCTTACCTTCAAAGTGTTACAAATTAACAAACGTGCCCCAACTCTTTTCTTTTTCTGCTATGTCACTTTAAGACCCACCTTTGGGTCTCTTAAAAAGTTTGGGGGCACATCAATACTTATTAAACTTACATGGACTATCGTGGCAACGCCAACTCCATAACTTTGACATTGAAACTAAAACCTAATGTAGGAGTTGGTAAACATATAATTGTGACAAAGTTGAAAATATTATTTCAAAACCCGCCTCCATTGATTACTACTAGAATACACAGGTAAATGTCTACCATGGGCATAATGAGTTCTTACATAGTAACCTACATCATCTAAAAAAGGAGGACTAAAATGTAAATCTTTCAATGTAGTAACTCCATCATCTAATATCATGTTCAAAAGTGGACATGAAGTTTCCAACTCCCAAAGTTGCTACCATGTTACTATAGCAAACCTTTCAATGCAATAACTCCATCATCCAATATCATGTTTAGAAATGGAAATAAAGTTTCCAACTCCCAAAGTTGCTATCATGTTATTATAACCTACATTTGTATTGATTATGCTAATGGCTACTACCTAAACATGAAACAAGGGTCACAAGGTTGTGGGCCAAATTTGCGAAGTTCTATTTAGAAAATCATCAAATTTAAAGACTTTTATAAACAAAGAGTTTGAAAGTAAGACCAAATATTGTTCTTTGTTGAAAAAGTTGTATGTTTTATTGCGATGGCAGCTCCTTTGTGATAGATGCTAGAATAATATTTGAAATGGCCACCCAAATAAACCTTTGTGTGCAATGCTACAACATTCATACCCAACTTGATCAATCCCATAGCTCCAAGTTTGTCCTAAAATAGATCTACATCATGTAAAGATCTAAAGCATTCCGCACCCTTCATCTCATTCATTCTAGTGTAGTCTCACAATCACATGCACTTCAAAAGTTTCATGATGGTGGATAGATCCAAAAAAAATTTCCCATCTTGGCCTACTTGCTAGAAAATATTATGTTATATGTGCCTTGGGGGGGTGACGGTAGGGGTAACAAGATTTCTAGGCATGTTACATCCAAGAAGAAAATACAAGAACAAACACCAAAAGTTGAAGCATTTGTATGTTTTAGAGCTTTAGCGAACAAGTTTATCATGGGTTTTAGCCTCCTTCAATGACAACTTTCCTAAACTCAAATGCACATGACGCTTGCTATCACCAATCATCCATCTCTAGCATTCATCTTGAAACTTGACGTCTTGACCAATGGAAATAAATGCTCCCTACTACACATGTTTATTCTTGTTAGGCCCAAGTTCAATGATGTGCAACAAATGATACAAGGAGAGCTTCAATTCATAGTGCACACTCAGTCACACCTAACAAACATCTCTTTGCAAACACATGTGCCATGATCATCGCACGAAGGAAACAAACATGTTTTCAAATTGAATAACCTCTTGGACCATCGAATGCCACTTGATAGTGATGATGCCATTTTAAGGTTTAAGATGATGGATGAAGGAAAAACAAGATAGTCCTCATAACAAATTCATCATTTGGAGAATGAAACTATGTTTAATTACTTGTTGGTTGCTCCAAATTGGACCTAGTTGCATTGATTTAGTGGTGCATCAAGAATATATTGAATTTTTGTGTGGGACTTGGTGCAAATTGGTCCAAACTAGCTAGACATTGCCCAAATTACCTAACCAATTTTGCACTAATTGTTTTGGATGAATTTTTAAATTTTTAAATGCACATATTTTTGAGGTGGATCTAATAACATGTCAAATCACATCAAAACACACTAATGACTTCATAATTCTCTTTCTTACAACAAAATAGGAAATTTTGCTATAAACAACATGTTATTGCACCACATTTACACCTAGCAAAGGACTTTTGAACTTCAATAGGTTCTAAATTTCCATTTTAAAAAAGCTACACATTTCTTACAATATGACTTTTTTTAGACATGTTTCATATTTCCCCATTACTCCAAAAAAATTGAGTGTAAAAAAAGTTTGTATTGTGAAAATTAAGGACCCCTTTACAATTAATTCCTTGGATCTACAAAAATTCAATGTCAAAAGTCCTAAACACCAAACAAAACATGAAATTAAAAATTTTGACAATTTGATTTAGATTCCTCATCATTCATATTTGAAAATTAGCACTATTTCCCATAATTGTCATGACATTCAAATGACACCACATAGACAAATGTAACAAAAAATGCAGTTTTTTCGGTCGCCCAACATCCTTTTGGCTTCTTTGATTGTGACCCAACACTAAAGGGAAGGTGGAGAAGTTGAAAGCAATTGGAGCATCAACCATTTGGATGTCAAGATCGTGTCCTTGCACAGAGAGTTGCATGACCAAATATTCATGCATCAACCGGAAGGTTTTGTAGAACCTAGGAAGGAACACTTATTTTGCAAATTGAACAAAGCCTTGTAAGAGTCTCCTTGAGAGTGGTACCTAAAAATTTCAATAAATTTTTTAAGGACCAAGGTCTTATGAGAAGTGATCATGACCATAACATGTACTACAAGACTAAGAATGGAAACATTCTAATTTTGTTGTTATATGTGGATGATCTCCTTCTTACAGAAAATCTGGATGAAAAGATCCAATTGTTGAAGGAACAACTATTGGCAACATTTGAGATGATGGACTTAGGCAAAGTTTTTTTCTACTTAGGAATAGAATTTGTATACCTACTTAGTTGCATATTCTTGACTCAAAGAGGGTACATTTGAGATATGCTTGTTGAGTTTGGCATGGAACAATGCAAGCTATGCAATGTTCCCATGCACCAGAACTTCACACTAGAGTAGCAGACATGAGAAGCCTGTTCATGGATGAAACTTTGTATAGAAGGAAAGTTGGAAAGCTTATTTGCCTAACCCACACTAGGCCAGATGTTTCTGCAGCAGTTAGTATCACTAGTAGATTCTCGAGTTCACCACAAGAAGCCCATATGGCTGCTGTAGACCAAATCCTTTAGTATGTCAAGGGGACAATCAATTATGGCTTATGTCTCCAAAGGGCAGGAGATTGCACATTCAAAGGGTATGTAGACTCTGACTGGGCAGGAGATGACGATCACCGAAGGTCAATGTCAGGATTTCTCTTTCGCCTAGGATCATCACCAATATCTTGGAGTCCAAAAAGACAATCTTTTGTTGCAGCCTCATTGATTGAAGCTGAATACAAGGCACTCTCTGAAGGATCAAAAGAGACTATGTGACTTCGTTTTTTGATGTTACAACTTGGTTTGTTGAAACAAGAACAGACTATCACATTATTATGTGATAATCAGAGTAGTATAAAGCTAGCAAATAATCAATCTTTCATTCAAAGTCAAAGCACATAGAAATTCAGCACGACTTTATTAGAGAGAAAGTAGAAGATAGAACCATTAATGTTGAATACATTCTTACATCTCAACAACTAGCTGACATATTCACTAAACCTCTAGGTAGAACTAGATTTGAAACTCTTAGATCAGCTATTGGTGTAATATCGATAGATAACCTATCTAGGGAATAGGAAATATTCTCAGTCACAAAACGTCATAGGCTAAAGCCTTCGAGTATGTTAGGAGTGAGAGAGGGTGTTGACAGAAAACACTCCTAACATTAGAAAAAGAGTCATCTTCAGATATTAAATTAAGTGTTACGTAGGAACTGTCAGACTTATCAGTGCTATCTTTCAGGCAGTTCACTCCTATGATATCCTGAATCACGATCATGGCATGGCACTGTGTTTCACCATATATATGCTGTAGATCAGGAATAGATCAGATATAGATCAGCTAGATTATTCTTCTATTTATACAGGTTCTCTTTCCTGTGTATACATCTTCTACTTATATGACATTGCGTCAATTCTGCAAAAACCAGCTAAGTTGATGTGATCATCACCAGCTTGTCATTAAGAAATCCATGTTAGAGTTATCGAATTCCATTTCAGCAGCTTGTTGTTGGTGTAGATAATTCTGGACTGCAATGCAGGAGAAGTCCATAGTACTACTGTCCTGCTGCACCAAGTTGAACATGGTGGAGGTGCCAGAGGCCATGCGAATCCCATGAGAATTATAATTATTACAGATCATTGATGTTGCACTAGTCATGCTGCAGGTGGCGGTCGTCGACCCGGCAGCAGCCGCCTGCAGCATTCCTAAGTTTGAAGAAGTGGTAGCTGCGGCAATTGCGGAAGTAGGTTGACATTTGAACTCATGAGCTGCAAACTCATCCTGCTGCAGCAAATGATGATCATATTGTTGAAGTAGACTGCATGGAGAGATGTTCTTGATAACTGGAATTAGATCGTCACACCCGCCTCCTAGACGCTGCCATGAGGGCTCGTCCGCCTGGCTCCAAATTGCAGCAGCAGGTTCCAGCTGATCCATGGGTAAACCGCATCGATATTGTTGTAGTGTTGGTCCACAGAAAAAACTCCCAGCAAGTTGATCCATCTCGAAGTCAGAATCGCGGTTACAAGATCCATGCCACCCTAGTGTTGCAGGAGCAGATGAAACACCTGTGGATTCAGGAACAGTATCCACTAGTCTGGCATTCATGAACGGCGCCTGGAGCAGCTGTAGATCAGAAGTTTCAGCAAATGATCCGGCCTGCTGCAGTACCGTTTGCGGCCGCGAGGCCGAGCGTGCATCCATACCTGCCTGCACACGATCTAGTGACGATCCGTAACCAACAGCAGCTGCAGCAGCTGATGATCTGTTTGCATGCTCTTTCACCATCCTTGAAGCCAAGATCGCCTGCTTTTTGACAAAAACCTTGACTTCGTTCTTTACTGCTGGTGAGGAGCTGCGGACATCCAGATGAGGGGGAAGAGGAGGGAACGGAAACTTTAAGTATTGGATCAAGTTGTACTTCTTCTTGGGCTTGTCAGTGTAGAAAACACCTGCGTCGTAAGCTGCTGCAGCTTCCATAGGTGTGTCGTAAGTTCCCAACCAGATGGTATTCTTCCACTTCTGAGGTCGAATCTCTACCAAAAACCCCCTCACTCCTCTCCGAGTTCGCACTCCGTAGAACTTATGTTCCGCCTCTGACTTCGACGATTTTGTCCGCCGAGTGCGGGTCTCGTTATTCCCAGAAGAAGATCTTAGAGCTGCAGCAACTTCTGGCACCGGCGCAGCTGGTCCTGCACGAACTTTTTTCTCTCGGAGCTTTACTGACGAGGACCGTTTCATCCGGCAACTCCTGCAAGCCGCGTGCAAGCAAGGGTTTGAAAGAAAACTTAGCACTCTGCCATGCATGCATGATCATCATCCGAGACGAAGATCAAAACACAAGACTTGAAGGAAAATATTGAATGATGATGCAGTACCTCTCGGGTCTCTTTCGCCCTGCAAGTGTAGAAGACGTTGAAGATGATCTTCGACATCTCGGAACTTTGTGGAATGCAGCCGCAGGGCGGCTCTCTAGCTCGATATCCGTGCAGGCAGCAGCTTCATCAGCGCGGCGGGTCACTAGCTCTGGCGCAGATGCGCAGCTACTCACGACGCGAAAGAGATCTGTCAAGGAAATTGGCTGCTGCGTAGGGGCAACCTGTTCGGCGGTGCACCTTGTGTCCGCCCGCGTGCGGGTAGCGGTCTCCAAACCTTCGACGATGGCAGCAGCAGCAGGTTTCGAGATGGTGGTATCGAAGATGCTATAGGCCGCACCTTCATGACCTGAAGTTCCATGACGATACTCAACAGCCTCAGGCTTGGTCGATGCCACGGCGAGATGATCACATGAGAGTACTGCGCTTCCACCCCCACCGGCAGCTTTGTCGACACTAGACTTGGTCGAGGACGTGGTAGGATCATGACTAGATATAAGTATAGCGCCCCCTTGAACGTCGGGAAGAATAGGGCCGTAACAATTGGAGCAAAAGGAGTGCTCAGATGAGCTGATGTCCGCGGCGCACCTGGGACAAGTGGAAGTCTGATCACGGAGCTGCTTGCTCCGGCGGTTGGATGGAGAAACGAAATGATCTGGCATCTTGCCGAATGCTTCTGAAGATCTCGCGGGCGCCGGCCGGCCTACTTGCCAATTACTTATCCACCTAGTCTCTGCACAAGAGGCGCTTCTCCTCCTCGTCCCCCACCTCCCTCCTCCTTTCTTCAATCACCCAACCTGTTATCTAAGTCAACGCAACAACAAAGATCATATCTGATATATTTCTATAGTAATTTCCTCACAAGCACAATCTCTTTTTGCACAAAAAACACAAGTATCTCCGCTGTGAACAACCACACGAGCTTGGCATCTAAGTATCTAAAACTAGTACTGGTTTAAAACAGCTCAAACCCTGACCCTCGTCGGCACGCAGTGTCTGTCTATGAACTCTAATTCTTCCCTGAACAACAGCTTCCTCAAATCTCAATCTCAACAATTTCTAAACTCTTGTACTCAAGAAAACCCCCCCTCCAAAAAAGCACCATCACCCATGATCACCAACCCAGAACCTTGAACTGCAGGAGGAACAACTTCACATGAGCAACATCAGCTGCAGCTTGCTTGCTTGCTGGGTGGTTGCATGTTCTAGGAGAGCAGCTTACAGCGAGGAGCCCTGCAAAACTGAAGAATTTGTGAAGATAGATAGTACACACAAAACCTTCTCTAAAGTCTAGTGCAATGAAGTGGGACTCTGGTAAGGATCACATATTAATGAGCAGAATCTGACCCCCTGCTGCTGTTCCAATTAGCTCAGGCTCCTAGCTTAACAATAGTTAGTTAATATGACTACTAACTTACTAACTTACTAACTCTGTCCAGACACAATAATTTTATAACATCTTAATTTCTATCTCATCTCTTCATTATGGGTTGTTTACAAACTCTAAACTAATTTAAGTTAGTTCCTGCTCATCATATTGAATCTCAATGTTTTCTCTGTCAATTTTGTGATGTAGCCAAAATGGCTATCATCCTACGGAAGATTTGACTATTAGCTAAATATGAAAATATAGAAATAAAATATCCTTTTATATTTTTGGCTACCTAATTGAACCATGTATAATGATCTGGCCAAATTTTCTTTTTTTTCTAATTTGGTTTAATTTTTTCTATTGAAATTCTCTAAAAGCACTTGATTTTAGCACTTCAATTTTTTTATTCCTTTTTTTTGGCTATATATTGCCAGCAATAAAAAAAAGGGGCTGGGCATGATCACCAAATAGTAGCTAGCTGCAATTAAGTACAGTAGGACCTATAGAGCACCACATGTTCTGTATCCTTTGTTTCTTTCTGTTGTCCTGTTCTAGTCTTAACTTGCTCTGTTCAAGCAATAATAGTTTTAGCAGGCTTATTACAGACTCATCATCCGTTCATACCTTTACTTTCATCTGACCTCTGTCCTTATGATTCCTTATTGTAGGTGGTGTGTGCTAGTCACCTGCATCACTGCTGCTTATGATTTGTTGTTGGTGTTGGTGGGTTTAGGGGTTAGGATAAAGCTCTTTCATAGCATAAACTTCATAAACTGTGTGAACACATCATCTCTCTCTCTCTTCCACTTTAGTAGCAAAGAGAGGTGTACAACATGCTTTGGATGAAGTATATCTGTAAAATAGTGCAAAACTGGATATGTTGAATAGTTCACCTCCTCCCCAATAATACCTAATTGTTTTAGGAAATGTTTTGAAAAAGAAAATTGAGCAGGTTAATATTTATGGTTGCCTGTTGCAACTGGATGGGAATTTCTTTGTGGTGGGCCATGGTGACATCTTTTGTTGATACGGTTGGGAGAGTGAGGTGAAGGATGGCAATATAACCACCAGTTATTTTATTTGGTATATTTTTTTAAGTTATTTGCAAATTAAAGGGACTCAACAATAAGAACCAGAATTTTCCCATTAAAGGGGGCTTTTTGCAAGGAAATGCTTAATGAGTTCATAATTTTCATTGCCTCCCCCTTCACTATAATCCTAAATAAATAAATAAATAAATAAATAAAGGAAAAACACCCGGCAAGGGAACAAGAGAAGGAAAAAAAAAAGGACCAAAGTCCAAACAAAAGACCACATCCAAAAGTGCAGAATGTACTGGCAATCCCTAAGAGGAGAAAACTCTAAACATAGGACTTAAACCCATCACCAGTAGCACAAAGCAAGTTGAGCAAAGAGATGGGCGAAAAATAATCTCTTTTTCTCACTTGCATGAATGAAGCCTCAATCCAACCCTATGGTACATTATGCACTTTACATCCATAGAGATCTAGACCACAAAAAACTTAATTTCTCAGAAAAGGATAGCCCCAAACGTACTTGGATACTCTAACTGTAAATTGTCCAGTTGGAATCAAAAACAGGAAAATAAGCTTCCCAAGAACTTCTAAAACTCATCATAAGGTTCTTGTAGTTGGGCTATCAAAATCCCATGCAGCAAAAGCTAACCCTTACCAACAAGATTCCCTTCCAAAAGCTTCCCAATATAAGTGGAGCTGTGAAAGATAGGCAAGCCTTCGGCTCCTAAAGCTCCTTTTTCAAACAGTTGTACCTAGTACCAGTGCCTCATACTGAACTCCAGCTAGAGAAAAGTCAGATTCTCCAAGCTGCCCTCATTAGGCTAGTCATGAAATCAAAAACACCGTACTCAATCAATCCATACCATCAACATGAACCTCAAGCATTTGGTCAAGATTAGTCACCAACTCTCACAAATGACATACGCAAACTAGCCTGTGATGATCTCCAATGTATCAACACCAGTTCAATTGTTTTTCATTTTTGTATCAAAGCAACACTGGCGAGTATCAACACACAGATTTCACTTTAACTGGTGACACTTTTGTACGGGATCATTAAAATTTTAGGCAATAGACAAACTGGTTGTGACACATGCTCAACAAAGTAGTGAGAAGTTTGGCGAATTCTTTTTGAGAAAATGGGGAATTTTCGCTAGAAATTAGAGGCATCTTTGCCATTTGTTAATTTTTGCCCAAAATTTTAAAAAAAGACTGTGTACTCACACCCAACATATATGTCCATTGTTGATAGTAGTGTTGATTTGTTATATAGGGTTTCAATGGGTATGTACCTTGATATGTAAAACAGAAATAAATTGATATCATTCTCTGGAAAACTCAAGAAATACCCTTGCTATTTGTTTGCTACCAGTGCACTTAACCGTACCCAAAGCTGCCTTTTTATTGTGTGTGAAGAAAAAGTGTATCTCTAAATATGCATTTGTCTTTAGTAAAGCTTGGCAAGTTAGGTCTGAATTTTTTTATCAGGATTGCAGCAACAGAAAAAGGGCAAGCTGCCAATGGAATAAATAGTGCACATTTGAATTGCACTTCAAGACATTTAGGGAAGTGTGATGGTTTTTCTGAGCCTAAGTCAACTGGACAAGATTGTCATTCTTTTTCTCGAACAATGTTTTTCACATTTTGAATAGAAGCTGAGTCAATGTGAATGTTCCTTACCGAGATGCTAATCTCATCTCATACACAAGATTCCCCTCAAAACATGTAGGTTGTTATTTAGACCTGACTAATATGTCCATTTCAAGAACATTTGAACATTGATATCCAATGCATAAATTGAGAAAAAAAACAAGCTCAATGCAACTAGTATGTTGCAATGGACATACATACCCAACACTCATCAATACATAAGATATCAATTTAATGATATCATGTATTATTTAGTGTACACATGACACAAGTGCTACACATGTATAAAAGGTTGACATCAATCCCCACTATGCATCATGCACAAATGTAATAATGACACTCTTAAAAATCACAAAGAACTTTTATTCATAATGCTCAATTAGGAGGATATTCAATTCTAACACCATTGCTCATTTTGCCAAAGCTATGTCATTTGAAGAAGTTCACCTTCATCTACACAAATGGTGAATCGACAACCACTTGTTCCTCAAGTCAAACTAAACAAACTCATATTAATTAAAACACAAAAATAACACATAAGTGTGCAATCTCCCTAAAGGAATAATTTGAGCCATACTTCATAATTTTAAAGTCCATTGTTTTCTTGTGGGAAAAAATTGTTGTTTTTTCAACAGAAAAATTGAGAAATTCTCAGATTTTTTTTCTCTAGTGTACATTCTAATTTTTTGGAAAACACTAACCAAGTTTTTCATATCAAAAACTTTGAAATTTTTAAAAATCCACAACCATAGCATTTAGATCATTGCATGGACAATCCCATCATTCAATGTCCATTTTGCCAACTTTGTGATGTAACCAAAGTGGCCATCATTAATAAAAAGTTGTACCAAAATTTGGCTATAAATAAGAGGTATGGAAATCAAAAAAGTAATTATAATTTTATGTTTTTGGTTACCTACTAGAAACAAACATAAAAAATTAACAATTAAAAAACCCAAAAATCACATCATTTTCATATCCAATGACTACAAATGAATAAGGTCAAACCAAAGGCAAACTTGTGTAACCCTTGATTGCAAATCTTTTATTATTTCATGATTGATCTTTAAATAAAGTTATAGTGAACCATGTCCTTACCAAATCTCCTTACCAATGTTGGGCAATTATCTATTTTGGCAATTTAGAACCGCCAATTTTGGTTATGGTTGCAAAAATCTTAATTGAAACCTAACCAAAATCAAGAAACCTCTAAATTTAACTAAAATGTCAAAATAAATGGGTAGGGGAATTGACATGGGAACCTAACACTAATTCTAGGTTGGATAGGAGGAGTTAAAACTAACATTCCTATTTTTATTTTATTTTTTAATAAATAGACTAAGTGGTAAATTAGGTTTTAAATTTAGAACCTAAATCAAACCAAAATTTTCTCAAAATTTTTATTCTAGTTTTGGTTATAAGGTTTAGAGCTTAAGGGCTTTCCATTTCTTTAGGTTTTCCTTTTCATGTGTTCTTGTATTTTCATCACATTTTCTACCTCCATTACCTTGTGTTCTATAACTCATATACATTGCCTTGTGGTTTGCAAATTATTTCCATCACATTGGATTCTCCAACTTGTTTCCATCACCTTGTGCTTTGTAAGTTTTATTCATCACCTTACAGTCACCCTAAATTCCTCTCTATCATGATGTCCCCCACCTCCATTGCCTTGTGTTTAGTGCCTTTGTACCTCTTCTCCATCATGTTCTTCACTTTTTTATCACATTATATCCATTCACCACACATCTTTATGAGGTTTTTCTTTGTTATGTGGTTTTGCATCTTATTGTTTGCATTCTCTTTTTACTTTGAAGTGAAAAAATGGTAAAATGGACCCAACAAATTACCTTGCAACATAAATGGATAAATGGAAAGTAGCTATCAAGTAAGCCTTGATATGTTGAACATAAAAATAGTATTTAGTTCAATGTTTGATATGAACGTGTTTTTTACTTTGTTACAACTATATTTTAAAAGCATGTGTTTAAAGTAGGTTTAAGTAAATTCATCAAAATTCAAGCAAAGTTCACAACTTTCAAAATAGGTTGTAACAACATCAAATATTGGATTTTTTATACTTTCAAATTAATGGCATAATAAAATGTACTTATAGACTTTTAGTTTTTTATATTATAATTTAAAAGTATCAAAATTCTCATATAAAAGTAGGGAGAAACACAATATTCCCTAATCAATTTTTAAAATTACTTGTTACTTACTTTTATTATACTAAAGCTCTTAAAATTTTGTATTCAATTTAGGTGTGGTTTACATTAAAACCCTTCAGCCATGGCCTATTAAACCTCATGGTACCCCACTTTTTGGATGAAACCGTATGAAAACCCATGGGAAATGGTTTAAGGGCATTTGTTCCTAGTGTAAACCCAATTTGAACCAAAGAACAAACACATGATTTTATCATGGCCCATCTTGTCTTTTTTGATCCCCACAATCTCCCTTATTTTGTCCACAAAATATAAACATTCTAAAAACAAAATTGAGCACTTCTTTCCAAGAAATTTTACATTCTTGTCACTAGAAAGGATCTTCATATGTAAAGGTTGTGAATTCTTTCCTATTGGCTAAAATGTATTATGATTGGACATTCTCAAATTGGACAATTTGAAATTGAACCATGGATAGGGCAACCCACATTTCTTGGGAATTTTGATTCCACCCTTGTGATTGTGAGTAATCTCCATAATGTGGATAACCTTCCATCATTGGAACAAAAATTTGTGAAAAAAAACTAACAACAAAATGAATTGTCAACAAACAATTCTAGTGCAAAAAACTTTAACACCTTCAAAAGTTTCAAAAAAATGATTAGAGAAAAAAGCTGATCCTTCTTATTACTATGTTTAGGATTTAAAGGGAAATAATCTAAGAGATGATCCCTTTTTATTATTATGTTTAGGAAATTTATGGGGCATAATTTTGGGCGGGGGGGCACCTAAAATTCCCTCCAATTTTACTTTTCAAAAATATATATAAACATTAATAAAATATCCTAGATTAGGGGCTAAGAAGTTTTGAGACCCATGATGGGCTATTGTTGTTTTCATCAAAAGCACCTTTAAAAGGTGGACCTTAACAAATACCCTATTAAAGGCCCAAACAACATCATCCATAATAGTCCATGTAGGATTCCAACAAGTTTTTCATCGAAAGCCATTTGCTTGGGCCTAGGCCTCAAGCTACCTTAAAATAAACCCAAACTAACCACCTTTTGTGTTTTGGAACAATGAGGAAATTTTAATTGTGCTAGTCCCCAACCCTTAACCATAAACTCAATGGAGGCACGGATGTTTTCATAATGAAATTTAGAAAGGTTTAGAATTTTGTTTCTCCATTTATGTTTCAAACTATCATGTTGGACTATATAACAATGTTAATATGGACCACCTTGAATGTAAGTAGTTTTTATTTTTAATATACATTTCTAAGTTTAATAAACTAAGTTAATGTTGAAGATTTGTGTTGTATTTATACAAAAATGTTTCAAATATATCAATCTAGCATTTAGATAAGTTTGAAAATGATCCTATATATATATATATATATAATCATTTTTAGCATTTTTTAAAGCTTATAACTAATTTTTCAGCATAATAAAATAGTGTTAAAAAATTGTATGAAGATCATTATTATGCACTATCTCAAAACTTTTTGATCAATCCCATGTTGACACATGAACTTGTCAAAACTATTGAAGAACTACTTGGAGAGGTGCCAATGAGTACTTTTACTAGGTTTGCACCTAGATATGTCTTCTTGATCTTTTGTTTTTATTTTTTGTTCATGTTTGTCTTTTTTTTGACCTATTTTTTTGTTTATCTAAGGTTGGTGGTTTTTTTGGTTTTTTTTGTTAGGTTTTAAGGAGATGGAGGATGTGCACCACAAAGCAAAATCTCCATACATGGGCCTATAATTTTAAGGAGATTTTAATTATAGGCCCATGCAATACCTATAATTTTAGATATCTCCAAATTTCAAGTTGTAGGGTGCCAAAAAGCTATCAAAAGTTGGAACTTGGAACTATGCTACATTGCAAATGCATATGTTCATTTGTGAATTGGAGAACAAAGGGGGCAATTGCAAAATCAACTTAGCCATATGTACTTTACCTTTAGGGATTTGAACGTGTCATTATTTTTGAATCTTGACCACTTTGAAGAGAATGGCGATAATGTTGGATGCTACATGGCCTAAATCATATAGTTGGTTAAGGCCCACATATGCATCATCAAGGTTTTGAAGATGAAAGCATGAATAGGTGAACAATTTGGATTGTCACACTTGTAATGATTTTGGATTACATACAAACATAAAATTTAAAACCATATTCAAAATTAACTTGCCAATGGTTTAATTATTCATATTGTCATAGACTTTAATGGGAATCATCATAAAAAAATTGGATGAATTTTAAGAAGATTATGGACTTGTAATGGACTTTTGAAATGACAACACCATGTTTGTCACACAAAAAAATTGAAAAATGTGGACTTAGAAAATATGTCAAAGTAGTGTCAATAAATAAATAAAGCATCATCAATAAAAATTTATTAGTGAAATGCATTGAAACTTTCTTAATATATATATTTTTAATGTTTAATTTTTTTAAATGATGTGCTTGTTGGAAATTTTTATCCTTGAGAGCCCATTTCACATTAAAATTTTTAATCTTTTGCATGGATTTTTTTATCAATCACATGTTTAAGGATATTTGTAGGTTGGCTTATTAACATTTATGATTAAAAGCATATGGGATAATTATAGGATTTATGGTTTGATAATTGTTAAAACTCCCCAAAAAATCACTATTGTTAGATTATGGACTCTTAAACACGACTTTTGAGCCACCTAACCATGTTTTTTCCCTTCATTAAATGGGTGTTTAATGATGTGTAAAACCAATAGTAGATGTGGTTGATCACATAGTACCAAGAAAATTAGAATAATTACAAATGTATCATGTTATTTCTAATAATGTTAGGGATTTGCATTTTTATGATGTTCAATAACAATAGTTTAAGCTTATGTGAGAATGATGAATATGAACTCAATTCAACAATATGGTACAAAATAAATTTCAACCTTGAAAACATTGTCCTAATTAACAAACTAGAAATCATTGTAATTGGCTTGTAAATTGTTTAAAACTTGCTTCATATCTCAATTTGTTGTGAACACCACTCCTTTCAACCCTTTTAAAACATACGATATCTTCTTCACCAAACGTTAAAATATTGGGACCCAACCCAAGCTACACAAAAAACAAACAATTCAAGAAGAAAGATTCAACAATGCAAACGAATGAAATTTGAGCTTAAATTTCCAAAGCTTACCTTCTATGCTTCTACAACCTAAAAGAAGCAACCCAAGATCTCATGTTCTATGACATTTGAAATGCACAACTACACATTGACTCTAAATGGGTTCAATGATCTTGGATAACATATTGCAAGCCAATGTAAACATCTAGTGTTGGAATAAATCTCCATAGTCTTTTGTAGAGCTTGGTGTGCTCCTATTGTCATGTTGCAAATTCACATGTTGAGGTCAATGAAACCAAGCTTTCAATATTGATAAAACCAAAATGAACACATGCCACCTTCGAAATTCATTTTTTTTTAGATGTCACATTTGTGAATCTCATCTAAAAAGACAATTTTGTGGCATTTTGGTGACAATGTGACTTTCTTCTATGCAAACATCTTGATTTTGTTGCACACCACATGTAAACCTCTACATGAAAAAATGGAAATCCTCCCCCATTTGCCCACCTTTGTCTTAGCTCCTTAGCATACACATAACATCAAAAGCTACATCAACATTAAAATATTTCAAAAGAAACCAACTACTAGGGTAAATTGGATTTTAAAAACCTTTCATCAAAAACATTAAGCTCAAGTATTGCTTGTTTGAAACTAGGGCTTAATAGCTCATGTGTTAAAATTAATATGACCATGGTCTTGTCAATGTTAGGTGGTCCCTTTTTCTGGTTGGCTAAAAACAAACTCCACATTAAATACCATTTACATAATCATTTTCCTAGAATAAAAAAACTACAAATCTCTTTCCTATAACAAAATGAAAAGTCTTTAGAAGCAAGTTCCAATCACTTAATTAAGCAATCATCTTTTTTTTTTTAAATTGAAGTAATTTTGTGAACAAAATTGGTAAGAAACAACATACAAAAAACATGAGATTAAGCATTTTGTTGATCTGTGTTAATTATGACCTTGGTCTTGCCACCACATAGACGTGGTTGCCACACAATGTCACTCATTCAATGTGGCTTATACTTTTCCACCCACAAAAGGTTATAATCCCTTACAAATGAAATAGTTGCCATTATTGTTGTTGTCATTTCATTTTATTGTATCACACTCAAAAAAATTTAAACTAAACATTCTATGAAAGCAAAATTTGAAACATGAACACACACAAATTTACCTTCAAACAAAACATGGATTTAAAGTTGGTTGGAGGTTTGTGCAAAATTAAAATGAATCACATGCATAGCAAATTGGTCATCACATTCCAATAGATTATGCCATTGAATCAAAGAAGAAAAATTGGAAAGATGGAAATTTTTTGTCATGGCATTACAACTTGACCAACCAAGTAGGAAAAAATGAAGATTGGAATCAAAAATATTGTTGAGCTTCATAAAAACCAAATGAAATCATAACCAATTTGAAGGGATTTGAACTCCAACCCCCAAAGCAATGTAACCCATTGTAGCCCAAACCTTACCTACACCCAAAACCCCATTAGAAAATAAGTTCAAAGCTATTGTTGCAAAAAACAAATCCAAAAATTATATAATATACTAAAATTTCCATTTATTACTTACTTTCCCTACAACTTCATTGACTTAAATTTGGACTAGCAAGGTCCTTGCCTTAAAATTGAACCACTTCCACAATGGTGCACACACATCACAAATTAAAATGCAAGAAAGTTTTGTTCTGTAAATGAATGAAATAGACAACTCCATTAAACTTCTTTGACAAAAGTAAGGGCCTTATTTGTCCTATGATCCCACCATGGGAAAAGGATATGAAAAGAACTCATGCTAAAAGTTTCTTTCTCTAGCCTATAAAAGCTTTCGAATCTAATGAAACTTGCACACAAAGCTTCCATCAAATCATGGATCGTATCACATTTGAGATACATTAAGGAAATCACGTTGAAATAAACCTACATAAAACATTTGGACTCTATTAGAATTATATTGAAAGATTAAGAAACAATCAAAACCAAATGGATTCACATTAAAGACCATGAACAATTACAATTTTTTGTGAACTAGCTTAAAGCCACTACCACCTTTAAAACCTTTTGTACCTCAAGAACAAAAACTCAATGTCCAACCAAAATTGGCACCACAACTCAACTAAAATCACTCACTCAATGTGCCTCATTAAATACACCTTCCAACTTCCAAATTTAAACCCATAGGTCTTTATAAGTTATTGCATGTGTTTTATTAAATTATGATAAATGTAAAATGCAATCAATGAGCAATGGTATCAAAATGATACAAGTGTACAATTCAACTCATGTACCATGTTGATAGTTGAAGAAATGTCAAAAAATCACTAACCATTATAGTGCAATGTGTAAATAAAGTGAAATGCTACTTTAATTTTCACATCAATGATTTGAAATTATTAAAAAATAAAATAAGATGAATTCTTGTGTAAGTGCAAAGTGCATGAGTAACATTCTCCACTTATTATCAAACCATGATTCAATTATGCTAGATGTTAATAATTGAAAAGTTATTAAAAGCATGACTAAACAATATTACCACTCTTGTAAGGAGTCTAAGGTTGAGATATTTTCCATGTCAAATTTTTTTCCATTATTATAAAATTCAACATGGAGGAAAAAAATCTAATACTAGTGATCAAGGCGGTCATTATTTTCACTATGGAAATTATGCATAAATAATTAGTAAACAATTTCACTTGTTATTTGTGCATGATGATAATAAGTCAAATCATGGTAAAATTGGACAAGTAATTGCAATGGGTGGTAGTGGGAAAACCCAAGATTTCTTTTTGTGAAGAGAGATAGATAACAAGTTTTTTGCCATTTAGATTTTTAAATTAACTTAATGGAAGGCTATCATTGATTAAGACCTCAATTAAATTGAAATCATAAAAAATTAGCTCCTCATGTTTGGCAAAAGGATCATAGTATAACCAATATAAGTCTTGTTGGGCCAATTGACAAATTCCACAAAATGACACACAAATACATCCTAGTTTTATGCAATTTTGATCAATGCATGGATAGAGACTCAAGCATGGGAAGGATACATGGGAGCTCAAGAATGAACTCGATGTCACATAAAGTATTCAAGTTCTTCAAAACAACCTTATTCTTGGAACTTTCAAGATGCATTTTCACAATTAAAGGGGGGTATTCTACATACATGTGTTTTGCTAAAGAAAGCATTGAAATCCAATGGGTTTTGACATTTTTGAACAATTTTTGGCCCTTCTTTTCTATCAAAAATTAGCAAACTTTTAGAATTTCAAAAACTTGGCATTATGTGCAAAGAAAACATATAATGCTAGAACAAAAGGCCTATGACTAGTAGTATAAATTTGCTCATTCTTGGAGTACATTGAATATTTGTTTATAAAATATGAACCAACATCAACACTAAGAATAAAACCTTGGCATTTTTGTGGCCAACAAACTTGAGAAGGCTATCTAATTTGGGAGCTAGTAACTTTTGTTTTCCTTCTAAAGATGTGTATCATGCATTTCACTTGATGTTCTTCCCCCTTATTATTCACAACAAAGTCGACCCATGGAAGGTGGATTCAATGCATTCTAAAACTTTGTGGAAATCTCATTAAATAGCCTTTCCTCCTTCCAACTTTGCTAAGATAGATTTTTAAGAGATGATTTTGTCAAAATGATGGGAGGGCTATCATTAGATGTTGGTGGTGAGGAAGATGATGGCCCAACCTCATCTTGAAGGGGCAAGGGAAAAGGGTAGAGAGGTTCAAACTTAAAGTTTTTGGGAATTTGTAGAGGAGCCATGGTGTTCTGAATACTAGGGTATAACAATTCAAGATAAGAGCATTGAGTAAAGAAAAAAAAATTCAAAACTTGTAACAGGACCTTGGAGGTAAAAATCTTACAACAAGACTCAAGAATCATAAGCTTATAATAGGCTTTTACAAAGTTTACATCAATATCAAAAACTTACAATGGAAAATGGAGTCGAAAACCTTAAAACTAAGATCAAAACTTTTTATAAAAAAATAAAATCATGATAAATTTGAATTTCCTAAAACTTAGGTTAAAGTAATGAACATGCCATTAATTGTGCAATTAATTAAGACTTAGAAAGCTTGGAATTCAAACATTGGATTGAAACCCTAGTTTTTAATTCATAAAGATGCAACAAATGAATTTGATTTTACATGTGAATCGAACCATGAGTGATGAATGAACATTGACATTTGAACAATGGACATTGAGAGCCTAAATGATGAGTCCCAAGTTACAATAATTGATTTTTGATTCCCAAAACATAATGAAGCTTGAAAATAGCAAGCTTCAAATGTAGAACTATTAAAAAATAGTGAACTTGGAAAAGACAAATACTAAGTTGTCAAACTTGGATTGAAAGAGAGACATTAAAACTTTTGAACACTAAACATTTTGGTGTTTAAAGTTTGGAGTGATTGAGTTTTGATTTGCAACATCTTTACACAACAAACAACAAAATGGATTCCCAAGGGTTGTTGGAGCTTTGTTTAAAATTCAAGGTCCAATAAACATTTTTGTAGTTGTAGGCATTCCCAAAACCCCATGACAATCAAATCCCGTCTTCATTACTTTAAGCAACTTGTACATCAAATCCAACCATAATCTTAAAAAGTCCACGAAATAATCTAATGAAACAAAAATACATATTATAAGTCTCAAATATAAAGGCAACCAGCATCGTGCATATGTATCAAGATTCATGAAAATATGAATCATGTACTATGTGCACAAATAAATTTCAATTATGGGTTGCATGGGGGGTTTTATGAGAGCTCTAGGTTTGTTTTTTATAAATTTGTAAATTATAAAATTGGGCAAGTGAAAATATAATACCCTTTGATTTGCTTAAGTGGATTTTAATCAACATTTTTTTTCATTTCATCCTTTATGGTGTAGGTGGCAAATACATCTAGACCCTAGATCATACATGTGTGGTGAAAATTGTAACCTTGTGGCAAAAACAAATTAAGTACAACCATTGTATTAAAATTACATTTGGACAATGTTGTAAACAAATACATTGTGTAAATTGGTGCTAGGTACTTCTACTTGGTATATATTTATGTTTGGTTTGTAAATCTTTAGATCTATTGCATTCTAACTACAAAAATTATTTGGGGGCTAACAATTTTTCCAAAAGCATGACCTATAGAATGCAAAATACCACCCATAAAAAAGTGGACACATTCAAAACTTGTTATTGTCATGGAAATCATGAACACAAGAAGGATTAATAAAATCATTCATATTGGCCTCAATTAAAAGTTGTCATGACATTTGGCTAGTTCTTAAATGTAGTTGCATAAGGAAAGGTGTAAATAATGTGAAAAAATGTTACGCATACATGGCAATAACTAATTGCAAATGTGGGTTTAAATGAATTTGCAAATTTTCTCTTTAAAAATGACACAACTTTAACATCTTTCATCCTCTACAAACCTAAGAACATGAGTCATAAAAATTTCTGTTTATTTCAAATATTTTTGGAAAGTATGGGACATGAATTGAAAAACATTGATCACCTTCCACAAATGATAGGGGATCGACAATTTGGGGCTACACCTTGTCAACTGCCAATGCCACCACTTTGCCCTTGCTCAACTTCATGGTAAGTTTGAAAAGCCTTATTGTGCATCCAAGTCCCAACCTAAAAGAACAATAGGCACCACCAATGTTGATTTGTCATTTGTTGCAATTCCACATGGACATGGACACTTGTAAAATACTTTCAACACCTCCAAATGTTGAGGAAAATTTTTGTATGCATTTGCTTGTAGCAAATATTGGGGATAAACAACACCCATGGCATCCAGTACTAACTACTTGGGAAATTGAACATTTGGCTTTTCAATCAACCCTGTAATAGATTTTACTAGTTCCAACTTCAACCCACATGCTAAATTTGTGTAATACTTAAAATAAGATTTAAATTTAAACCTTTATCCATATTCCCATCTCATGAATTTCCTTGTCTAAATCATGATTTTGAACAAAATTACAAGCTAAAATTAAATAAACATTTGAAAAAGGTTTAAGGTAAATAGAAACTTATGTTTACATTTTGCAAGTTGAAGTATATGGGCAAAAACAACTTATGTCATTGGGAAAATTGTGTTAGTTTTTGAACATATGGCACCCCAATGTGCCCAAATGTTTTCCCCATGCAACACAAATGCAAGGTGTTATATTGAATCATTATTGTAATTGGTGACCCACTTTATGTGGATTTGTTAATGGTCACATACCAACAATCCACTCAATGACCAAAAGTCATCATTAACAAAGGCACTATTGTTGTCACAATATAATTTATACAATTGGCCTTAACAAACCTTTATTACAACAACAAAATTGTTAATGAAAACATCTTGCTTTTGAGCAAACTTGAACGAGGCACCAATTGCTTCCATTAAAGGAAGTAAAACAACATATATAAGGAGTAGGTGCGTGTCTGTGAATAGGCCCAAATTGGCCTGCAATAAAAGGTCACTCCAACAAAATACCACAATAAAATGAATGTAGATTGCAAAGTGGTAGTAAAACAAAATTTAGCCCAAATGAAACTCACATCTATAAATTGGAATTCTAAGTGACATAAGATATCATGACATGAAAAAAAAATCTTTACAAGTTGGATCTTCATAATTTAAAACATAGAAAAAACTATATATGTTATGTTTACTTATCAACTACCATTCTTCAAAACCTCCAACTACTTTTTAAGTTGGAATAAGTTTTAGAAAATTTGATTGCATGATAAAAGTATAAAATTGAAAATCGAAAAAAACATAGGAAAGGCTTATTAACATTCACCTTTGCTAGTTGTATAGATGTTTGATTAGCTTGCATAATTGCAAGCAATAACTTGTGTTTTGACATGATTTTCTTCAAAAGATCTAGCATAGACATCCACCACATCTTCATATTCTTCAATATCTTGTTGCCCTTGGTTTTGATGATTATAATAAGCTTTTGAAATTTCAAATGGTGTTTCAATGAATGCGAAAAATAATTATGCAAGTTAGTTATGATACCTCAAGTTGAGCAAAAGGGTCAAATTAGACAAAGTTTAAATCGCAAGGTTAGTCCTATGAGCAATGAAAAGGATGCCCAAACATTTTTATTCGTTGTGTGACCTCCCCCCCCCACCCCTTAAAAAACAAAAGCCCCATTTGCACCAAAGCCTAACAACTTTTTTGCCACATCTTCCTTCGTTGGCCCCCCACATTCATCAAAGCAACCAATATAACTTCAATGAAATTAAAGGAGCCCAACCCATTGACAATTTGTTTGACTTGAAACAACATTGGAAACTTGACCCAAGACTCAACCACATAGACATGAATACAAATCCAAAAACCATTATCAATGGTTGTAACTTCATTACATGAATTTACTAAGAACTTGGTAGATTGAATGGCCTCGAAAGTGGCATGTTGAACTTGCATGAATATGAATTTAGCAAGTGTCCAACCATCATTATCAGACCAATGCATGGATGGGTTATTTGGGACATTTATACTTTTGAAAAGTTCATACAAAGACTCATATTTTAACATCAGACAACCATGTAACAAGATATGAAAAATAGACTTCATTTGACTAATTTTTTTATTCCTTTCCTTTGCAAGTCTATTTATTTGAGCCAAAATTGATTTGGAATCCCTTTGTGTATACAATCTCATATTCTTTAAATGTGCACAATCTTTTGTAGTGTATTCCTGACCTTTTTTCAAACCAAGATTTGGCATATTTTGCACTACAATTTGATGGCCCTAATGTTTAGTTAAAATGTCCCACTTACAACTCATGATTTTTTTTTGTTTTCAATTAAAGAACACATTTTACATTTCACCATATTTATAAAACCATCTTTAACCACTATACCTTTTGCCCATGGCATTTGGGTTGCCCATTCAATTTGGAACTTCTAGGTATTGTCATAAGATTTTTTCTACATTCCCCCTCAACAAACTTCTATTTCTTACAAGGTGGATTAGGTTCCATGTCAAAAAAAGAATCAAACAAATCAACATGGGGTATTAGCTCATGGTCTTGAAAGTCTTGCACATGAGGACTAGTGAGGGAAAGAACATTTGGATCTAAAGAAACGATAGTAGTAGGAACAACATAAGAAAAAAGATGAGTGGGATAGGTTGCAACATCAAGACCAATAGAAAAAGGACCTCTAGGATAAGGTGTAATAGTAAAACCAATAAAAGAATTAGGATGAAGAAAAGAAGGAGGACCTTGAACATTAATTGGGGAAAAAACCTTAGCATAATTTGAACTTGAAGAACTCTCAAGTCTTATAAAATTAGGAGGACTCCAAGCCTTTTCAAGAAGGGATTTTGATCCATTGAAAGAAGTAAAGGAAGGGGGAAACATAGTTGAATCTAAAAGCAATAGCAAAGGAGAAATAAAGACAAGGATTTCTACTTGAATTAAAATAGGCACATAACCTCAAAGACATCAAAAAATCAAGTTTAGGAAGATTGATATGCTAAAAAGAAGACAAAGAATAAATACTTAAACTTTAAAGCTAGAAATTCCAAATCAATCAGTGATGATGCATAAGACAAAGACTTAGGCTTTTAACAAATTAATTGTGAACTAGAAAACTCAATTCACTTCAAAGTCCAAACATAAATATCGTAATGGTTGAGGCCTTGAGGAATGAAAAATTGGTGTTTTAGGCTTGAGCTTCTAAAATTTGATAAGATGCAATGTGGATACAACATGACTAAAAACACAAATAACGTTGTGCAACACAACTGGACACAAAGATGCTACAACAACAAGACAAGACTTTGGAAACACAAATGACATAGAAACAACATGAAACCAAATGATAAAATAATGTAAAGTTTAGAAGAAGCATCAAAGGAGTGTTGCTGAAAAGAAGCATCAAAATTCAACATAAAAGGAATTTAAAAAAGCTCCAACCTCTACATTGTGCCTCCACACCATAAGTTATAATTTACAATGGCACCACTTTTCATTGTGATTAAACACCCCCCCTTAAATTCTTGTACAACATATTTCCCCTCTTCCAAATGTACTAGAGATTTGGTGATCTCAAAGGTAACTCAACCACTATTTGGCGACAAGCATCCACCACTAAATGCAAACAACTAGTGACATCGTGGAGCCCCATGACACTTCTTGGTAGCTTAACCCTAATATGTGAAATGGAGTGGGTGAAATCAGTTAAGGTTTGGCATGAAATCCGACGAAAGGAGGATCGTGACCTTTACAACACTGACAGTGGATATGCAATATGGATGACCAATGACAATGCAAACAAGCAATGTCCGTCTGGTGTTGGAGCTTTGTTTGGTGAAACCTCCACCAATTTTCTTGCTTGGGTCATCAAACAATCTTGGTGAAGGACAAAATCTGGCACCATTTTGCCAGAAAAGAAAGGCTGTTTCTAATGTAATTTTGATGGAGGAAAAGGTAGTAGCTTCTTGGTCATTTGCTGATTTTGTTTTTGGCAAAGATGGATTTTTCAAAATAGACCTAAGGTGGTGGTTTGTGCAAAAAAAAAGGGGGAAGTTCAACAGGTACCCACAACAAAAACCATTGCAAAATATGTGTTGAGATTAATTCCTGAGTAATTAATACTTAAGGATACTTATTAGTCTTCAAGACGTCCTTAATGTACGTCCTCATAGACCTAACTCTTGAATACTCTCAACCCCTAATGGAGGTATTTATTAATATTAAGTACCCTCAATTCCAATGGAACTTTCTTTGTTTGGATAGAAGGATCTAACTCCTCCATTCCCAGCCATCGTTGGTTGAGGTGACTCCAGGAAATTAAGGATGGAGCAATCGCTGCAACAGCCTATCAATGGTTGGGAAAAAAAATTCCCTGCTTGCAATTCAAAGCCCCTTTTTTCTATTAACCTTTTGGCGAAAATCTGCATTAAAAAAAAACAAAAGCTGGATGGAATCTCTGAGTCTTCATATGGTCTACTGATTGGGCACTGCCATGCCGAGCACTGAGGATTTGATTGAATTAGCGCTTTGATGAACCCATCTCCACATTCAAGGGATTGGAGGTAGCCTAGAAGGAGGCAGCTAACTTACAAAAAATCAATTTATGACTGAATTCCAACACTGGGATCAGCATGGCTTTCCTCTGAAGTCATTGCCTGGTTTGAAGGATCATCCTATTCCATTCCCAAAATTGCATTCTTCCTGACACACCATGGTAATCACATGGTCATTGTGAGAGCCATACTAAGGGGTCTCTTTACATTGGGCTGCTGTGATCACAACTACACCCACTGCACAGTAAGTAATCGTGATCACAGCAGGCTAATGGAAAGCCAGTGACATGGCCGCAGTTGGAATAGTTGCTTTACATTGCATATCATATATATAAAGTACCTTGTCTGTCTGTGCGTCTGTCGGACGACTCTGGCAGAACCGGCCAGAGAGATAACTGACCACCGGCTACCAGCGACCCAGGTCCTGAGAGCCAGGTCCTGAGAGCCAAATGCAGCAACACGGCAGCAACAGAAGAAGGGAGCCGCGTCCGTCTGTCTGAGTCCTGAAACCCAGCTGTCGCGGCTCCTAATAGGACTTGCATGG
>Ga0116231_10001454_pt1 | contig 48332 bp, 35 predicted proteins | sample S1TSphgellanicum_2_FD_89695 | JGI IMG/M metagenome (GOLD analysis project Ga0116231, IMG submission 89695) | Host-associated microbial communities from peat moss isolated from Minnesota, USA - S1T2_Fd - Sphagnum magellanicum MG | ecosystem: Host-associated > Plants > Peat moss > Unclassified...
ATATTTTAGTTCATTGATTTTTTGAGAACCGTGAGAACGAATGGTAAGAACCACCCTTCTAATAACCTGCTAATGGTGGTTGGTTCCAGTGTTGGTTCCGGTTCTTTGAATTTTTTTCCCCATGATCAAAGAATCATCAGTTCTGGTTCTTTCAAAAGAAGAATCAGAGATTTTAAGAAAGAACCGGTAAAAAAATGCACTGGTTTTTAGACTTTCTTTTTTTTTCCTGAAAATTTGGGAATCGTGGTTATATAGTCACATCGATTGTTTGAAAATTTTAAAAAGTTTCAGTGCCGTGTTGTGCCTTGCAGGCACGAGTTACCACTAGTAATATATATTAGTGTTGTAAATTTTGTTTTTAATTTTTAATTTTGGGGTTTTTGGACTTAGGTACACTCATCCTGTCTCTTGCTCAACAACTGAAAGAGTCGGGTTGGGCTTTCTTTTTTTTCTTTGAAATTTTATTTAGAATATTGGAAATTTTCAATGCTTTTTACACTGCCATAATTTTCAATGGATGCCAGAGTGAGCATTCGTTAAGCACACTTTTATTATATATTGGCAATTTCAAGGCTTGCATTTACCATAATAATAATGGCAATGGATGTCAGTTGCCATTTTAACACACAAATGATCAGATTGCCCAGAAAAACAATTTTGCCAATAATAATAATATGTTGGATGCCAAAGGTATTATTATGATGCATGTGAAAATTGGCTGCACCAGAAACCCTAACCATTATGAACAGGGAGGGGGGTTTGGATACTGGAACTTATCAACATACAAAAACAAAGAAATAATTTTCAACAGATTGATACCTACTAAATAAGTAACTTACTACTTATTTACAAGTTGAACAACGTTGGGGTATATTTGCCATCTCCAGTCTATTCCCATGGTCAGCTGTATGTTGCTATCTCACGGGTCACAAGCAGTGCAAACATCAAGATTTTCAGTGGCCAGGGTCCCGATGGATATGTGTGGAATGTCGTATATAAAGAGGTTTTGAAAATGTAGTTTATAATTGTAATTTTGTAATATGTACTGTCAAATACACACACCTGTGCATTAGGCACGGGGTTCAAACTAGTGTACTTTTAAGGTTTGTGCTAGAGTAGATTTATGTAGAGTGAAGATGATTTGCAAGAACCACCATCCTGCAAACACTAAATAGTAGTAATGAATTAAATAAGTCACCGTTTTCAACATAATTGCAGGACAATGCTTAGCAAGAAAAAAAAAATTTTGAATTTTTTAATTATAATCAAATTATGATTAATATTTTAATTATCTTTCTTATAAAATATTTCCAAATATAATTTGTGTAGTGTATGTGGACTTGGGCACATGCCTCATCAACAAGGGGTGTGTCACACTATGGCCTTGCCATTTTACATTAGAAAGTATCTTATTAAGGCAAAAGAAGAATTAAGGAAACTCAAATATTTCACCATGCAAAATAAATATAATCTTCGAAAAAAAGTCCTCTAAAAGAAACCAAAATCCTTCAAGATATTAGAACTCTATAATAACTAATCTCAAGTTTCAACACAAGCCAAAAATATCATGTTTCAAAAATCCTCATATAAAAATAGACCTATTATTCTTATTATTACCTAGGGGCCTATAAAAATCCCTTAAGCTACTACACTCTATAATGAATCTAAACACAATATCCTTGCCTTGGTAGGCAAAGGCCAACAAAGGAGATCCTTATGCCCCCCTGTAAGGGCCTCAAACAAATGAGGCTGTTCTGAGAATTTGGGTCCTTCACTTGGCCTCTAGGGGCCCTTATTCCAACCCATTCTTGGTCCTTACCTTACACCTAAGGTGCCTTCCAAACACACACCAGGAAATTTCTCGTTGCGGTAGGGCACTAGGTTTAGGTTTAGGGTTTTTGCTGGTTTGATATTCCTGCAGGATTCTTTCAGGATTCTTTCAGGAAGGATAGAAGAGAGGTGGAAGACGATTAGAAGAAGATTCAGATCATTGGCGACCGTGATGCATTTGTGAGATTGCACTTAGATTATGGGAATTTGGGTATAGGTTTTGTGTGAGAGTTGGTTTTTGGGTGAGGCAGAGAGAGACAGAGAGAGAGACAGAGAGATGGGGCATTTGTATGCATTGGATTTCGATGGTGTACTGTGTGATAGTTGTGGAGAAAGCTCCATCTCCGCTCTCAAGGTTTTTCATCTCCGAAACTTTTGTTTGATTTGAATGGTTCTTCTTGTTCTTGAGCTTCTTCGCAACCCTAATTTAGTTTCCATAGCACTTGAAATATGCCATAGCTCCGATACTCGTTCATTGATTCACTCCCCATTTAGCTGGCGGTAGATTCTGAGTGTCTATTGTTCTATAATAATACCCAAGCCATGAGAGAAGGCAAGATCTATAGTTAAATTCTCTTTGGGTGAAAATGTGATGTAATAATGCATGAAAGCAGTTTTGATGCAAGAAAACCAGAAAGGGGCTTCAGATGCCTGTCTGCAGGTTCTGCAAATTCTTAAGTTGTTTTGTTTCACTTTTGTGATGGATGCATGGGCATGGACTGTGTGCACACACACATACAGGCTGCCAAAATCCGGTGGCCACAAATTTTCCGCAGTGTTGATGCAGCAACAGAGACATGGATTCTTGAAGAAATGCGCACTGTGAGTCCAGAATTTTTTTGCATTGAATTGATAATAATATATAACTACTGCAGATAACCTGTTTTGGGAGTCTTTTAGCCTTCCTATATGTAGCTGGACATCCAGATGGTTAGGCCTTTCAAAGTTTGGCTTGTGCTCTGAGGTTTAGAGTATGAGACTCCATATCAGGATAGAGTATATATGCTGAATTTGGTCTGAATGTCTAGGAGTTATAGGTTGCCAAATTTTCCAGCACACAGATCTTAGGAGTAGTTTCACATTTTGTCATCCTGATTGTTGGGTTATCTATGCTTTGGTTTGAATTACAACCACATCACTCGGGCATACAAAAGATTTTTCAGTTTTCTTTGTTATAACAGCTAATAGTTGAGCACTTGATGGTGGAACAGGTACGCCCAGTTGTGGAAACTGGGTATGAAAATTTGTTACTTGTGCGGTTGCTTTTGGAAATCAAGCTTCCTTCTCTCAGACAATCATCCGTGAGTATACATATGTCTATGAGATCTTTGAGGTGCTGACCTTTCTGATCTATGATGTTTAATCAGATGAGGTTTAACACCCTTTTTCAACAATTTTGGGATTAGATGTGAAATGAATGTTATGGAATATGTATTTCCTTTTTTTGTGCGGACCAAATATTCTCTTCACAAGTTCTCTAATGGCAAGTTCTAATGTGTCCTCAAAGTTTATGTGTTTATGAGCTTTGTATGGTCTGAAGGTAGCAGAGAAGTTGACAGTGGACAGCATTTTGGAGAATTGGGAGCATGGGATTAAGCCCGTAGTCATGGAAGAGTGGGGTGAGCACAACAAGGATGAGCTTGTTGAACTTTTTGGTCAAGTACGGGATGAATGGATTTCATCTGATATTCATGGTTGGATTGCTGCCAATAGGTATGACAGAATGAAGTGTCTTTATTTGAATCACCATTGTGTGCATGCTGCTGAAATACCCGATGATTGCAAAGCCAATGATATCCAGTCTGACCAAGATTTGTTTTGGTAATTTGAGCTACAAAGAGACCCCATGGTGTTACTGAAGAGTAACAGTGTCTTTATCTGAACTCTGCAACTTTAGATCAGTCAAAAATTTATCCAATTGGCTGATATTCTACATCAACAATGAGATACAAAGTACAATTTTTAGGACAATTTCAAGCCAGCACAAGTGCAAATGTGGACAGATTTTACCCTGGGACTGCCGACTCACTCCGTTTTTCATCATCAACTTTGTACATTGTTACCACGAAACAGGCTCGATTTGCAGCTGCATTACTCAAGGAGTTGGCAGGCATTGATTTTCCAGCAGACCGAATCTATGGTCTTGGCACTGGGTAAATATATTCCTTCCACATTTGTACATTTGGATTACTAATTCATCCACTCTCTGTACATCCATTCGTAAATTCCTAAGAAGGGCTTTGGCAGAACTTATATTGTCGTGGTTCATGCAGACCTAAAGTGGCAGTGTTGAAGAAGCTTCAAAATCTTCCAGAGCATCAAGGCTTAACCCTCCAGTGAGTGTTTTATTCCATCCACATTTTTTCTTGCTGTTGTTTTCATATTTTGTAACCTTACTGAGATTGACAATTGTATTGATTCCATTCATTGAGATTTTCATCATGAATTCCCATTCAACAAATGGGAAAGACAGTCAATTCTGGAAGGAATGTTCTATGTGGTGGCAGTTTTGTGGAGGATAGGCTGGCTACCTTGCAGAATGTTGTCAAGGACCCAGAACTAGACCAATGGAACCTTTATTTGGGTACCCTTTTTTCCCTGACCTTGTGTCCAACTGATGGAAAATTTGGTTCTTTGAGTCATATTTGCAGCAAGAGTTGATGAAGAAAAAATGGCTCGCCTTAATTCAGCATTGAGCTCCCATGTAACACAACAAATTGGGATATAAATCTTTGTCTTTCTATTTGCCCTACTTCAGGCTGATTAGTTCAGGATTATAAGTACAGGAGATGACTATGTCGTAGAAATAAAGGTGTGTGGTACTCTACTAATGTGTAGGGGGGTATGCAGCTACATGGGGTTATAATACTCTTGGTGAAAGGGAAGCAGCTGCCACTGTTCCACGCATCAAAATCCTTGATCTTCCAGATTTCTGTGGAAAATTAAAGTAAGCAATTTTCTTATGTTTTAGTAAAAGCAGAATCATTTGCAGAGGAACATTTATAAAGCATCTTGATTGCTTAATCCTCTATCACTCAGCTGCAATGATGTATTCTATTCATCTTCTGTGGGGTCAAAAGCTGAAATTGCTCAACTGATCAGAGCTTATGTGCCTGACTTAGTGACTACACAATAGGTCACCAGAGTAATGTCACAATTCTTACCTTTAGCTAGTGTGCAGCTCAGTTTCATGCTCTGCCCAGTGGCCTTGTGATAGGAACCCTCAATTGGGCAATATTCATTTGTTCTGGCCACAGATCAACGCCCATGGCCAAGACTGTCAACCAATAACTGTATTGTGGGAACTTGTGGAACTGCTATGTGGTTGAACTGATTGTTTATGGGGTGTGTTTGGGTAGGTCTTTGGAACCTTTCAGAGGTGAACTCATTACAAACCAGTAGGTAAATGTACTCCAATGTTATTGATTCCTAGAGCTAGATTATTAATTTAAACTTTTGCTGACTGAAAGCAAAGCATATATCACCCAATTCCATAACACTATTTCACTTATGCTAAGAAAGATTATCCTGCCGCAACATCACAAACCTATTGCTAAGAAAGATAGCAATGTATCGCTATTGAAAGATGATTTCTGATGATTTCCTTTCATCGTTTTGTTTCTTCTTGTGTAATTATTTTTCTAATTCCTTAATGTCATTGTTCTAATATGTTTAATGAGGTGATTGCATCTTCATAACATTTGTTAACTTGTAAAAGCGAATCAACAGAAGTTTGATTAATGAAACTCTTCCGTTTTGCCAAATAAGCCCTTTGGAATCGCTTGTCAACAAGTTCACTTCTAGTCCCAACTAGCTTGTTAGTGTCATTTTTTCTTGTTTTATGCAAGGGGAGGGCTCTCCCAATAACCATGAATCAATCCTATGCATTCACATCTAGCACTTGTCTTGCTAATTCACATTGTGAGGTTGCAATGTGAGGTGACAAAACTATTCATTCAGATTTGGAGATTTTACGTGAATGCCACGAGGTGGTGATAGTTCAATTCGTTGAGTTGGAACATTGAGCAATCTCCATTCAAAACAACAAAGGTTCATTTAGTTCCACTTTGACATAGTTGCCTATCTCAACGTTTGTTGAGCCAAAGATGCTTAGCTTCAAAACTCAAACTAGATATGGTGTATCCACCTTGGTTTTGATGTAGTCTACACTAAACCCCCTTTATAATCACCCCCATTTGAGTCATATTCTTGTTTGTGTCACACAATTTTTGGTAACCATCGATTTTAGTAAGAAACGCCATTTTTGTAAAGGATTATCACACTTGTTAGTAGCACAAAATATTTGCAAAGCTTTCTAATGTTTACAAGCAAAAGATATCTGAATTTGTCAAGAAAGTAGAAAATTTAGACTTAAAAAAATCTAATTGACAAGATACACAAGGTCAAACTCAATGTTAATCGTCACATTAAAACAAGCAAAAATCACAACCTTCTTCAAGTCTAATAATACATAATAGAGCTTAAAATAAGCCATGTAGGAAATTTAATCAATTGGCACTTTTATTCTAGCATAAAAAGGTTGTTTTGTAAGTTTTTCTTACCTTTGGTCACAATTTTGTAAGGATTTATATGGAATGTGACTATAGACATTTAAATCATAATTTGTTAATGTCACAAAAAAAAAGTGGTCACCAAAGGCGTGATTATAAAGGGGGTTTATTGTACATCTTTATCCAAATGTTTTTTTGGAGTTCTTGTATAACCTTGGTGGCACCATGGCTATACACGAACTCCATTGTCTAATAGTGTCCTAGGTGATGAGTCACCTTCAAATCATGTTTAAGGAACTTGAAAAATTAGGAGTTCAAGAAATCTAAAAATTCGTATAGACTTGGAACCTATTATTGTGATGTGATCCCAACAAACCTAATCAATTGTAAATATGAGTTTTCTTGTTAACATAGCATGGTGTTCACCTTTGCATGGGAATTACCTTGTTTTAAGTATTTGTTTTCTATCAACAAAAAACTTAATTAAAAGGCAAGAAAGCCAACATTGTGTACAATCATCAAGAATGCACAATAGGAACAATCAAATATTCTTGGTGACATAATTTTTTGCATGATGATTTGAATGTTATGTGTAGGCTAATTGATGGAGGATGGGATTGGTCTATTCTTCCTATCCTTCCTCGATTGCAATTCTACTAGTGTTCAATGAAAGTTGTGTTTAAATGAGGGGATGTTCTTTTACAAAGCAAAACATAAGACTTCACAAAAATACGTGAGAGGCATCAATTGCTAACCTACTAATGCCTTAATCCAAAGGACTTATTGAGTGAACTTTTTAATTATTTATAAAAATAAAATAACAAAATTAACTATCAAAAATAAAATAACAAAATACCAAAAATACATACTAAATTATCTATCAAAATTTATTTATTGACAATTTTATAGTTCAAATCAACTTCAATTGGGACATTTGATATGGTGTTGGAAAGCTTTTTCCAAAGCCTATAAACACAAAATCTTAAAACATTCAAATTGGAGTTTTTTAAAATAAGTTATGAATTTATGAAATTTCCTAACTAAAATATTTTACTAGTTGGCACCATCTTGGCAAGATGGCTCTACCATTTCTATAAAGGTATTAACCTAACAATTTTTTGATAGTAACTAATTTTTGAAAAGACATTCAACATTTGATAAGGGTATTGACCAAGCTTTGGGTTGACACTACTTCCATCAAAAGGTCAATGATTATTTTGATAATATTTTATAAATGGATGATAACAATTTATACTTAGTATTAAAAGTTTAAATTCTTGAATTGAATCATCTTATTTTTCATGTTTTTACAACATTTTAAGGAAAATCACCACTTGAGGTTTTTAAATGTGTTTTTAAAGCAATTACATAGTTTCTTCCATTTGGAATATATAAGTACATTGTACAAAAGTTGTTTTTAAAATTGATTTGATCATTATCCACAAGTAGTGGTACTTATGTAACATAACTAGATTGATATTTTGAGTAATTTTGAAAACTTATCATTACCTACTAGAATTTGTTTTAATAGAAGCTTTCTTATAAGCTCATTCAATAGGTTTATTGAAGTGGTTCTTTACATTTGGCACCCATACTAAGGAAATGCACCTAACTTAAAAGGTAGGTCTAATCCCTTTACATTTTGTACTAAAATTCATTCAAAATCAATTAGAAACTTGGTGTTTCATTATTGAAACAAAGGAAATTGAAATCATTATACCTAATTTTTTTGCAAGAAAGATGCCCCCTAATGATAAGAAGTTTGGCAAGTACTCCTCCTATCAATGATGTTTGATGTTCTATATTTAGATTTTCAAGGTATCATTCTACATTGGTAGTAATTATTAATGATAAACACCCATCAAAAAAATAATGTTTGAGGTTAGAGGTTTTACTTATTATCTAACAAATTTGCCTCCGTAGCCAAACCATAAGCAACTTGACAAATAGCTATGATGCACCAGTGAACATGCAAGAATAAAAGTTCAAGAGGCTAAACAATCAAATAAACATCAAACTAACAATTTACAAAACAAATTAAAGAAACTTCAATTTGAATATGATATTGAACACAACAAAGTTATGTAATTGGAGGTCCATGAAGTGCAAAAAAACCGCATTACAATCCAACACATAAGGTTGTTGGAAAGAAAGAAAATTCAGCTTAAGATTCAATTTGCCAAATAGGAGGCTCAAACAAAGTTCATAAAATAAGTTGCCAAGCAATGTTAACAAGGAGAAATGGAGTTGCACTGAACCAATGAGCAACTATCTAGAGCTCCAAGTTGCCAAATAGTTTAAGGCCATAAAAAGATGGTAATGACAAAAAAAAATATGGCCAAAACTAAGGTTATCGATCTATGAAGCAAACTTTGAGAGCTCAATCTTCAATAAAGGAAATGGATGAACAAATTATCAAAGTGAATAACAAGTTTAATGAAGATTTGAATAAACTCAATAAGGTACTTTAAACTTTTACTTCTAGAAGTTTAGGATAACAAACCTTTTAAAGTTGGAGTAGAAATGCCCATAGTAGAAAAATTAAAATCTTATGCGAAAATAGTATTATAGAGTTAAACATCATAAATTTTATGGCCACAATTTGACAATAATAGTCATGTGAAAAAAAAAATTCCATAAGTTTGTGTTTTTTAGACACATATGCCATGTCCACCACATCTATGTCTAAACACAACATGACATCCATGTCTAAACAATATGAATGGACGTACAACATTCATGTTTAAAAAATGCACACAACATATATGTTTAAACGATATGAATAGGCGTATGACGTTTGTGTTTAAATAATACAAGTTTATGAAAAATATATTTTGCATGACTACTATTGTCAAGTTGTAGTTCATGAAGTTTGTGATGAAGGCAGTAGTTTTCTTTTTACTTAAAAGGCAATTATAAACATTGAAGATCATGCATGTTTTAAACACCCCTTTCCCCACAAGAGAAATTATGAAAACATAATTCTAAATAAAAGGGATGATAATGTTAAAGGTAGAAAATTTGAAAACTTGAAAATTTCCACGTTCAATAATGATTAAACTTTTAAATTGGAATGTTTTTTAGGAATAGGTCAAGTTATAATTAGGTCAAAATTTAGACGTGACATTTTGATGAATCATTAGAGGTTTGATAGGGGTATTAACCAATTTCAAAGCCAATATTACCTTGAAAACCTTTCAATAACCCTTCAAGATGGAGAACACCAATTTTAGAAATAATATTTAAATTACACGTTTGAAGATGATGATACCTTTTATATTATAATTTTAAAGTGTTTTAACAAGTGTTCTTCGCTACTTACACTCTATGTTCCTTTTGGCTATTTTATTAATACATATGTTTTGTATAATTTTTGAGTCTTATAGTTTTTAATGTTCATTTGAGGTTTTGAGTTGTGTTGAAAATTCAAGAACACTTGCATTGAATTCTTAAATTGTTCAAGATCCACATTGGATTGTTTTTTTTCCTTTTGTTACAATCCTTTAAGTTTTCAAGCTTTGAAATTTGAAAATAAAAAATGAAAGTTTTAGTTTTTGAAAGGATACTTGAGTCCCATTGTTTCAATATATTATTTTTTTAGCTCACAAGTAAAGCCTTAACTCTAAGTATGTTTGGCTGAAAGATGAAGATGACATATAAAACATCAATTTTTTCCATAGCCTTTCAATAACAAAAGCTTCAATAATAAATCTCTAGTAATTTTTTTCTCTCTTAAAAAAATTAATATATTACTTATAAAATAATCAACTAATTTTTACATGGGTAGTAATTATGTAGGTAGTATAATATGATTCTAGTATACATATTGCATATTTGAATATTTCAAATATTATTTCATGTTCATCCTTCTTGATTTCTTTTGTTTTCTCTATCTTTTCCATTTTATGTGTTTTTTGACTAAATAGTTGCTAGTAAGCCCCCCCTGCCCCCCAATAGTATTGTGACGAAACTCAATGTATATACGTATGACATTTGACCTTCTTGCATTGTTGAGATTTGATTAAATCAATGGGGATGTTATAATAGTTGACAAGATGTTAAACATTCATTTTCAATTTTTTAAAAATGCCAAACGTTAACTTTGACCTAGGATTTGTTGTCTATTTTTTGTAAGGTACAAATCCTTTGCTTCTTGCATTTCACATTATACACAACTTGTTGGAGCAATTGGAATATTGGACCCATATGATGTACATGAAAATTGACTATGGGTCAACATACATTAAACCTATTGAAGATTAAAAGTTATAACATTCATGCAAAAACCTTACTTTTGTAGCGGTATTTGAGGAGGGTAATTGGGGAGGTTGTCTTTTTAGAGTGCACTTTCACACAATGCATGGGGGTTTAACATGCAACCATTCAATGTTGTAAGGAAGAAAAATACAAGGTTGACTATAACATCCGTTGAAAAACATGTATATTTCCCATGTACATATTGCAAATCATTAAAAATTTAATGGGGATGTGAATTCAAATGTATATGGACATGGATGAATGTGGATGAGTGGAATTCATCCATGATTGTCAAACATCATTACAATTGAAGAATCAAAACAAAGGAAAAAGACATTTGCATGAATATTGCATTCAAGCCATAAATATTATACACAAGACGACCACATTTTAAGGTCAAGAGATTAACAATCTTTGCTAGATCTAAAGGTCATGTTAGCTTCAATCCTATATTGCATAAAATCCACATTCACCTTGTGCACTCCATTTTCTATTATGGTTTCTTTTGGTTTTCTACATAATTGATTAAATTTTGAGGATTTTTTTTTTTGGTTGGGTTTTACCATGTAGCAAAATGTTAAGGATGTTTTAATTTGTTTAATTTCATATCACATTTATAACAAAATTTGGTTAATTTGTCTTATAGAGGATTGCCACTTTAATTATATTACAAAAATGAAGGAATTAAAAAACACTAAATCCTCCCTTGGCCCCTACATCTAGAAGAAGATGAAGAAGAGGGGGAACACTTTCACAATGCCCCAAATTTAAGATGTAAAAAAGAGGTGAACAAATTTTATATAGAAAAAATGGGGGGGGGCAATGTTCCTCTCCCCCTTTACTTGGAAAGCCATGGTATTGGGACATGAAATGTGGGCAAGGGGAAAAGCTGGCATCCCCCCCGCCCCAAAGGATTGTTTATTGTGATAGTTAGGTTACTTAATTCAAGATTTTGGTGTAGAGACCAATGTTCCACCATGTCAATGGCATCTTCATAGGGCAACCAATACAATAAACATAACTTGTTGTGCAAGCTACTACTTATGCAAATGGCGTTGCTTGATGTTTGTCATTCATAAAACAAGGAGGACCAATTGTGGTCATTTTTCCTTGGGCAACTTTACAATCATCACCATCCATAAGCAATGGGAATTTTTGTTGGGTATTTTTTTTTTAATATGGCATGTTGTGCAAGTGAACTTGGGGAATATAAGATTATGCTTATACAATACCTATTTATATGTTTTGGCCATTTCTTGCATTGATTTTCTTGTTTGTGAAAAGATTTTCCACAATTTAATCAATATGGAAAGATGTGACATTAAAGTCATGTGTTGGGGCACATTGTATATTGGTGATGATATTTTAAAAATGATACACATCAATCAATGACCAATGGATCACAATTGTTGGAAAACAATGATTCACTTTTTTTGTTTTAATTCTTTGTTATAATTTTCAATGGGTTTTGCATGTTCATGCATTCGTTTTTTTTGCATCCCTTTGGTTGGATGCAATTCATCCATGGATGTACAATATTGATGAACATATGAATGACATCCAACTTCCAAATGGATGAATGTCATAATATATTATTGAATTGCATCCATCTATATGATATGTCCATTTTATGGTATATATTGTGCATAATATTTATTTTAAAATTGATGAATTTTGTCAAAAAGAGGAACAACCTTCATGGTTTTAGTCTACTTTGACTTATTATTAGGGAGTCACTCTATGAAGGCACACTCCCAACAATAATTATCATGATTGGGTGTTTTAAATGTTTTATTATTTTCATTTTTTGTTTAAATGAATATTTCATCTCTTTGCAACCCATTTAAAAAAATTGGACATCTTGTACAAGTAGATGATTTTAAAAAAAATCTACTTAAATCTACTTTCAAAATGGGATTTTTTTACATTATAATCACAATGTGAAAGATTATTATCATATTAGTCATTTTGTAAAATAATATTTATATTTTTTAATACATCAAAGTTGTTTTATGCCTACTTGTAATTTTTTTGACATAGAGTAATGTATTGTTTATTTTACCTTGCTTTCACTCTCATGCAATGGTCCCATTAATATTTTTTCTTTGGAAGGGATTCAATAAAATTAGTTCATACATTTACAAAGGAAACTTCTTTCAAACAAATTTTGAACATTTGCATGAAAAACATAATAAATTATTTGTTTAAAAGGTGTAAAATATATATTTACTTATATAATTAGTGATGTTATCCAACTTAGATAAAAACCAATAGGCATTTGTCCATAATTTCTAAAGGAAGATTTCTTTGTAAATTTATTGTAGATTGACCATTGATGAATGTCCATTCATTTTTCTTGCAATATTGAAATATTTAAAAAATTGTTGGTCTATTTGATAAGAAGGAAACGTCAATCCTTATCGGCATTGGTTTAATTTTTTTAATTTGAAAGTTTCATAGAAAGTCTTAATATATGTAATGGCATGTATTATGCCCATTATCATTTCTCTTGTACTATTGAAATAATCAAAAAAATGTTGTTCTATGTTGAAAGAACTCCCAAAACATTTCATTGATTTGGAAAATCAAATTTCCCATGTACATCCTTATCAACACATGTCTACCTTGTTCCAAGCATGTGAAAAAGAAAAAATGTTTGATCAATTCTTTGAATCCAATTTAATTCATATGTTTTTAGCTTTAGATAAATTTTGTAATGTGTGTTTTTTTGCTTCTATCAAATTATGCTTGGAGAAAAATATATACCCATCAAATTCCATCGCTTCTTCATTACATTCTACGAGGATTTTGGCAACTATTCAAGTCATAACAAAATCAAAGTTAATGGGTAGCAGGTTGTTTGTGTTTGCATGGGGAAGGCGTTCAATTATCTAAACTTTGTCATCATTGCATACAGAGACCATGACATTTTCATTTGTAGAGGTTGTTCAATTGTTTTTATAACCAATGCACAACCCTAACACAATGTTTTGTGCACATAGGAAAACACTTAAGAAGTAAAAAAATAAGCAATTTCCTTTTTACTCTGAACCATTTTTATCAAGAAATCTCACATGAATTGTTCAGCACCACCAAATTGATTCGACCATCATCATTTGAGTTTAAGTCAAATAATTTTCATACATTTTGTTTATTTTATGCTAGGAAACTTCTTTAGAATTGATGGGAAAGAAACAAGTTGTGCAAATGTTAAAGGAGGCTTAATGCTTCTAATCTACAAAAAAAATAATAGCTTATAAAGTTGATAGGGTATAGTGGGAACATCATCTCCATGTTGAAACCGGCTTGCTTTTGTTCACAAGTACTATTTGAAAAAGCCCAATGTCATGCTTGTAATATATGGTGATGATGTAACAAATCATGTTTTTTTTCACATATTTTTTGGTCATCTTGTGAGTATGTATTAAACTTGGGTTTTTTAATCAAATTTCGTACTCTAGTCGTCTATTAGGCATATCACATCGTTGCAAGGTTTAAAAGTGCATTAATCATGGTTCGATAAGTAAGGTTAATTGTATGAAGCTAAAACACAACAACTTTGTAGGAATTGCCTTTCATTTTTGTTATAAAAAATAATCATGTAAATTATGTGTTTATTCACTTTCCCTTTTGCATTGCCATTCTCATTTTAATCTCTAAGAGTTTGGCTTGTTAAAAAAAATTAAAAATAAATAAAGGAAAAGAACAAAATTGATCACATTGAAAAACTTCAACAACATATAACAAGATGATCTAATACACTAAATTGTGATAAGTTTTGACTTGTCTATAATTTTATCACTAATTAAGGAAACCCCAAATATTGCTAGAGTGTGGTTTTGAAACAAACAAAACAAAAGAATGATAATGGTTTTGTAAATTGGAATGGACACAACCAAGTGGTGGGCTTCTAAGAAGCCCACTTATTATATTCAAATTTGTTACATCTTTAAAGTCAAGGTGATAAACACATACACACACAAATAATAATCCCTTTAAATATTTTTCCATAATTTTTATTGCTTTAGGGGTTAATAGGGTTTTAAACTACACTCAAGTTGGCAATGTTCATTGTAACATTTCCAAATTTATGATCACTAAAGCAAATGGAATGGATGTATTTGTCATGAAAAAAGAATCTCAATATTGTAAAAATTACTACCTTGGAAGAAAAGTATTTATTTATTATAAATATTTGATCAAAGGTCTGTAATGCATGTGTTTGTGGTGGTGGAGATCTTTTATGTGTTGTTTGATTTTGTAGTAACGACAATCAACCATAAGTAAAATACTTCATCAATTTTTTTTGTTTTATGTTTTTAGTTATATGTGTTCTCTTTAGGTTTGAACATAATTTGTCCACCTTCAACTATTGTTTCAACTATTATTATATTTTTACAAAGTCCAAGCCAACTTTAACTAATTTCCTAACTTCTTCCCAAACCTTTTTGTTCCATTGAAGGTGAAAATTTTGTGTGTGTGGAAGTGGGGAAGTTAGGTCCCAATAATGGTAGAAATAGACACATATAAACACCATGGACACAACATGTTTGACCTTGGTAGTACATATTGTACATGTAATGAGATCTATATAAAAAATATGACATGAGTGTGACTTGGTTGAACATGTGCAAACTTTTTTTTTAAAGTTTTGTTTTCCATGTAGTGCTTTATAACTTTTCACTTTGCTTACAATTGGGTTTTTGTGCAATGAAAATACATGTGTAATTGAAAAAAAGAAAAACCAAAGATTGTTATAGAACCGCATCCTTTAATCACATGGTGCTTCATTTTTTAATAGTTTTCAATGTTAGAAAGCTTGTGCCAAAAAAGTTCAACCTTTAAGGAACCAACTTTGATGTCATTAATAACATTTTGAGAATACAAAACTATATCAATATTTTTTGTACATAATGATTGATTGGAATTGGCTTGGAAGAAGTGATAACAACAAAAAAAAAGAAGCTAAAGGATCTAAAAATACAACATGAGGTGAAACATGTAGCTACCAAAATGCATATGGAAGCTAAACAACCTAGAGATCAAAAACTCTTTGCCAACATTTATTAAAAAAGACTCAAGCCCTGTGGCTTGTGGATGTGAGAGGAAAATCACATGGATCCAAATGCATTGAGTCCATCCCTTGTTTTTGCTCTTAGAGCTTTTAAGTGCAATTATTTGATGTTGTAAATGACTTTACGATTGTATGCACATTAGTACCAATATGCGTTTGCATACAATTAAATTAATATATAGGAATTGTGAAAAATTAAAAAAAAAGTAAGTACGTTGTCTCCGTATGAGAAAAAACACTACGTTGATGTATGTGAGGATTTCATACGTATCAAAATACCTATTACATGCATTTATATACTAATATAGTGGGCTACTAAACTTCAATAATTAAGGCACCAATTTGAAGAGGAAGTGGAAGTACAAAAGGAAAAAACATACATCCAAGTATTTTACAATTGAAATGTCAAAATTAGGGATTGATAATGGAGATTGTAACTTAAAACAACATTTACTTGTAACAAGTCAACAATGAGAATGGAAGGTGGGTATAAGAAGGGGAGAAGTTGAGAGTGGCTTGTGACAAGGTCAACAATGGGAATGGGAGGTGAGTTTTCAAGGGGGGAAAAGTTCAAAGGTGGCTCAACCCATCATTATCATTTGACTTAAGATGGAAGATGTTTGCATCTTTTGATATGTGGAATATAATAGAAGGTGTTTGCATCAATTTACAAATTTACTTGTATGCATGTATATGTAAGTTTTTCACACGTCTTAAACTTTGTTCATATCATTTTTAGATTCTCAAACGCTTCATCCAAATTTCATGAACTCAATACCTAGACTGGGCATTCATGTGGCACTAATTTTTAATTTCATTAAAGGTCATTCACGTTCATGTTATTAGGCCAATCATTGTTTTCTTGTTAGGATTAAAAAGTGTTTTGAATTGATCATTTTGAGAATCTCAAAAGTTAAAAATGCCAACTAGACATAGACATTCCTTTGTTAAGCAAAGCTCTAGTTTGATTATATTTCTTTTTTTTTAGAATAATAAACTTTGTTTCATCAACATAGAAGACTAACCTAGCCACTTTTTAAAGCTACAAATTGTCTTCTATGGCATTTCGTTGAACCCAAGAAATTAAAAGAGGACCTTGAGAAAAATATTTTGAAGTTCAAAAAAAATTTACAATAAAGGCCACCATTAATAAAATCTTTGTTTAAATACTTAAGTTTGGAGAAATCAAGGATATTGAGGAAAAAAATCATTTAAAAATCTTTATTTATTTATATATTTATATAAAGTTGAATAGGAGTAAGACTTAATCAATGATCCAAAAAATCAAACTTGTAAGAGAAAAGGTAAAATTTAATTAAAATTTATACACAATTAGTAGGTATTAACTTATTAAGTAATTGCTTAAAATACTAACACCACTAAAAGAATTGTGAAAACTTAATTTTATTTATTTAAACAAAACTCAACTTCAACTACTTGTGATTTCAAGAAACAAATATAAATAAATAAAAACTCAAAATTTTGTAGACTTCCAAGGGTGTCAGCCTTTTAAAAAATGTTTGTATAGTTGAAAAAAACCTTGCAAGATACTACAGGAAAATATTTAAATGTTATAAGGATTGAAGGAAGAAAAATGGCATGATGAAATTCAGGAGCTTGAGGGAAAAAAACTTATCAATGTGAAAGAAAACAAAAACAAAAATAATGAGATACCTCCTCACACATTGCCATATATGTCTTCATTTACAATAGTTGGCATAATTCTACAAAAAAACATATTTAATGAACGAACTCAAAATATTTAGAAGTTGCAAACCATGAAAAATTATTAAAACATTTATCTCACGAGGTGGAAGTTCGCTTAAAGTAAGAATCATACAAACCAAATTCTTGGTCCTATATTCAGCAATAAAATTCATAAAATAACTTGCTTTTTAAACATGATATTAGAGAAGGGAAAAAAATAAAATAAAAAATCTTTTGTAATTTCTATAGGCAAAAAGTTATATTTAGGGGAAAAAAAAAAACATAATGATAAATCAAGTACAAGTTATCCAACAATGAATCATGAAATGGGAAGTCCTTCTACCTAGAGAAAAAAGGCATAAGAAGGTGGTCATTACCTTAATGGAGGAGGACAACTAAAGTTATATATTGAAAAAACAAAGTGATGAATGAAGTACAAGTTGTTATATATTGAAAAAACAAAGTGATGAATGAAGTACAAGTTGTTATATGTTGAAAAACAAAGTGATGAATGAAGTACAAGTTGTTATATGTTGAAAAACAAAGTGATGAATGAAGTACAAGTTGTTATATGTTGAAAAACATAGTGATGAGTTAAGGACAAAATTATGTAAGAATGATTCATGAAAGGTGAAATCCTCCTCCCAAGAGAAAAGGGTACCACCTATAGGAAAATGTTGAGCTAAGGAGCACAAGTATGATGAAGGGATTGAGTATCAAATTTCCACATAAGTTATAATATTTTGGTGAGAAATGTTTGCAAACTCTTGAAGACTTCTTATCACGAGGCTTGCGTTTTAGACAAGTTGAGCAATTTATTTGAGGCATTTATGTCATAGCGAATCCGAGCATTATCTAAATAGGTTCACAAGGAGATATGATATAATATAATATAAAATAATGATCTTGGTTTAGATAAATTGTGCAAGGTCCAAAAAAAATTTAATATAAAAATAATGGTCTTGTTTAGGTAATTTGTGCAAAGAATGGCAATAATGTGCAAAGGTCAAAAAAATTATTTGTCAATTATTATCGTAGTTCAAGCAAATCCATGGAATGGCTTTGCATATAAATTTTATAAAATGTTTTTTTTGTGTATAACATTTAACCTACCTTAAAACAATTATCCATCCCCAAGTTAAATCTCAAAAACATATATTATGTTAACAAGTGAAGCGGAAACAATTTTACATTAAAAAGAATTTATCAACCACACAGGCGGTTGTATATTTACAATTTTGTTTCCAAATGAATATGTTGTAGAGTGGGAGGCACTCCAGCCACGGAACCTTGCAAGTCTCAGAGGAACCAAGCATTACGTCTCAGAGGAACCTTGCTTGGGGGTGACGCTTGTCTTTTCATCCGACTAAGGATATGGTGTCGCACCTCAGTATGTGCTGGTTCACCTGAGGTAAGAGAGGATAGGGGGTGAAAGAGATGGTGACTTTACAGATAACTTTAATGCACGAAACTTCAACCACATTTGTTCTCCCTCATGCAATTCATGATGATTTTGGGTTCCTTCTCTTATGCATCATCATCACCCACACATCGGAGCTGTAGGCTATAAAAGCACTCAAGAGGATATTATGCACACACAAGAGACACTACACACATATCCTCACATTCAGGGTACTTATTGTTTGGTTGTTTGGTTCTATCTATTTATTAGTTATGGGGGTACATACTTCAATCCATTTTATAAAAAAAAAAAATTGGCCCATAACAATTAATTTCTGAAATATTGGACACTTCCCCCTCTCCCCCCCTCTCCCTAAAGGGTTTCCCTTTGGCCCACCTTTATGAGTTGTGAGGGGCAAAGGTTATGGCCAAAGGTTATGGGATAAAGTATAGTGCTATTGGGAACAATTTGAGCAAGGTGTTGAAAATTTGTTGGGAACACATTAGGAACATGACGATGATGACAAACATTGAGAACTTGGTATGAAAAAGTTGGAAGCTTTGATGAGAACTTGGTAGGGAACACATGGGAACATCAAAATCTTTAAAATTTCCAAACCTCTCTCCCACCTACCCACCCCCCACTCCAAAGGAAAAAACTGGACCCCTTGGCTATTGCTGCCTCGTCTTGTTTGATGTCTGGAATTAATGCTCCTAACTAAACTCTCTTGGTCACCCAATTTTCCCCCAATATTAGATGTGCACAATGATGGTGGTGGTGGTGGTGTTGTTGTTATTATTATTATTATTATTATTTTGCCAATTTTTGGATGGAGTTTTGCCGAATTGGTGACATTATTTCAAGGAACGCTTAAAACCCCAGTACCCCCATCTTTTTCCCTTTGTAATTGTAACTTGGGTTTGAAAAAAATTAAAAATCTGGCAATAATTCGGCAAAAAATAATAATAACATGGGTGCACATAGTTGTTATTGCAGGCGATATAAATGTTTTTTTTTTTCCCCTTCACAACAGCCCTTTTTTCCTTGTCAAACAAGTGTCTCGCAAATGCGGTGCCCAGACACATCTTGGTAAGATGGATCAGGCCAAAGGCAGACAAGGGCAAAAAAAGGAACTACAATAACAAGTATATGCACATATAATGTTGGGTACCATTTTTGTTTTGTGTGAGTTAGTAGTGATGGCCCCCTCCACGAGCATGGGTAGTGGTCTCCAACACCATTTACATGTTTTTTTCTAGTCATGTGAAGCTTTTTGCCAATAATGATCAATTAATCATCTCTTTTATGGTGTCGTGAGGTCCTAGTGTCAATGTCTTGTTTTTTCTTGGATGTGAATTAAATAAATAAGAAAAATTGAACATGGTGTACAACCTTTCAATATTCATGTAAATAAATCCTTTTATTTTTTTAATTTTTTACATGGTGTATGACTTTTCAATTATCAATTTATTTTCCTCTCGTTTAAATGACCAAATATACCCATTACCAATCACAATTTTGTGAACACTAAAATAGATTTCTATTATTAATTTTCCCCCATTTACTCATTTTTGAAGATCATCGTATTAAGCATATTTGGTCAAGTCTTTTAAAAACACAATAATCAATTACCAAACATTTCGATATAATATACAATTTAATGCACACAATTACCAATAATAGTGAAGCAATCCATTGTAAGGTTTGCTTTGTAATATACATGTACTCATTTATTAACCCATGTTCGATTATGGGTTGTTTAGGGGTTTAGGGTTTATGGGTTCTAGGTCACATAATCTCTAAGCTCTCACAATAATGGGTTTTAAAATTTTTACCACTAACCCATTTTCCAAAAACCAACAAGGGTAAAAAAAAACATTCATCACCAAATACCCATGGGTGAACGAACACCTAAACAATTTAATAGGTAAAGAAAGGGGTAGTATATATCTCCATCCTTTGAAACTCTAGGGTTGAAAGTGATAGAAGAGTAGGGTTAAACCCTAAACCCTAAAACCCTAAACCCATACACACAACTCTCTCTAAGAGCTTTTTTAAGTGTTGTTCACTTAAAGGGCCCTATTTGCCTTACCTAGCTAGCATTCTTTTAGGGGAAAAAATTTTAAAAAAACAAACAAAAATTTTGCAATTACCTAGAAGACTTGATATTGGACCCAAAACAATAATGCATTATAGGAACAAAAGAAAAGTGTATCATATTGAGATTCCAAAATATTACATGAAAATTGAAAAATTGATAATTGAGAATCTCTATCCATGGCTTTTATTGGTACTATTTTTTTAGTTGTTTCTAAAAAATATTAATTAAATTTTAGAAACATTATATTTAAATTTGGACACTAGTGGTAGGTGATTTTGAAGTGCACCAAAGTCAAAAGAAAGAAAAAACACACACAAACAAACAAATAAAAGAAGCAACCTTCTTTATTAGGGGTAGGGGTTTGGGGGGGGGGAGGGTAGTTATTAATTTATTAATTAATTAATGAAAAATGAGCTACTTACTACCTACTAGTAAGTAGTAAGTAGTAGATTCGTCAAAAACCCCGAGCCTTTTCCTGGTTCTTCCTCATGTCGCCTTCTTCGCCGTTTGTCGTGCGCTTGCAGCAGCTCCGCTTGCGATCTTCCGCGGCGTCGAAATTCCTGTCTTCTAGTCGGTGTTTTGCAGTTGAGATCGCAGTTGGGTAGCTAGATTGTACCTCGGTGAACACTTTTTCTTTTAACGGGATCTCATTTTATTTGGACTCTCGAAAGTGCGACACAAATTTTCGTCGTCGTCGTTGTTGTTGTTACTGCTGCTGCTGTTGTTGTTTCTCAACTCTGCCGTGTTTTGTTTGTGAGGTTTATTATGCACACAGACAGAATTTTGGGTCTCACGATCAGCTTGTAATTTAAAAAAAAATTCTCTAGCTCCTCTTATCGTCCAGGTGTTTAGTTTTAAACTTCAAAGAGTCTCACTCGGATTCCATCGAGTTCTGGGAGGGGGGGAGGTGGGATTTTGTTGCAGAAGAATATTCTGGCCGGTGGGGGATGTTATTTCCTTCTTTCGGACTTCAGAAGCACCGTAAAGCTCCAGGGTCAGAAACATTTCATTAGGTTGTGTGACACAGCGAGACAGACAGACAGAAGTAGCCAGCCAGATATATAGATAGAAAGAAAGAAAGAGCGAGATCAGAGAGGCTTGTTTTGGAGCTCTGTGAGAGAGAGACAGACAGATCGGAGACAATGGCACAAGTGGAGAGGTACATAATCAAAATAGAGGAAGGAGAAGCGAGCAGCGGCGATGGAGTCCCTTCCAAAGGACCAGTATACAGGAGCGTTTTCGCAAAAGAAGGATTATTGCCTCTTCCCAAAGACCTCTTGACAACGTGGGACATCTTCGCGTAAGTGGTTCTTGATTCTTCCTGACTTAAGCTAGGAACTCTCTCGCCTCTTGTTAATTGCTCCGACCCTAATGCTTCCATTTTAGGGTATGTACATCTTTTGTTGCTTCTTGTTGTTGTTGTTGACAGATTCATATGTAACTTCTCTGCTTAGCTAAGGAGTTGGTAGGTTGCAACCTCGACTATGTACATACCAGGTGCCTTGCTGGGTGCCTCTCCTGTCATGCCTCCACTAGATAGGTACCTTGCTACAGCCCTCGAGGTAATGCTTAAGAGGGGTTGGTTGCAACCTCGACTATGTATGTACCAGGTACCTCTTTGCTGTCTGCTACTACATACAGGGCTGTAGTAGTAGCAGCAGCAGAGCCATCTACCTAGTCTCTCAGTCTCCTGTGCCTCAACTAGGTAGATACCTTTCTACAGTCTGTTGTAGACAAGCCAATCTCAAGGTAACACTTAATGGGTAGGTTGCAACCTTGACTATGCATGTCACCAGGTACCTAGTCTTGGCCTCTGTACCTTGATGAGGTGGAGATACCTTTACTACCCACCTGTTGTTGCCAGGCTCAAGGGTTATACCCTAAAGGGGCAGCTTGCAACTTCCATTATGTATAGACTAGGTACCTCTCGCTGCTACAGGCTGTAGCAGCAGGGCCATCTATGTAGTCTGTGCCTCTTGAGCTTCTGATTCGTCCTCCTCTTGTGGTTCATGATGCATAACCTCTTGCCCCCCCTTTTTTTTTCTTGTGTATATCATCTGGGCGGATGTTGTGGGTTATGAGTTTTCTTCCACTAAGAGAAGGGTTACATGTTGTGTCATCCATTTACAAGAGGGTTATGTGACTTTTCATCCATCAACAAGAGGGTTACAGTGTTGCTCTCGAACCTCTACATGGTAGGTTGTGTCTAGTGACCACCTCGAGTGTGTAGTTGTGTGCCTTGAGTATTCACGGTAACCTGTGCACTCTCGCAGGTTACCTAGTCCATAGATACCTTGCTGCAGTCTTTTGCCAGGCTCAAAAGGTAACTAAGACCCTCAATCCTAGTTGATGACAAGAGGGTGCATGTCTCCAACAAAATATGTCCATGGTTTATGTGTGGTGAAAATGACAAAAGATTTATTGGATTGTCAAGGTCTCAGAGAATTTTCCCAATGTATTTGGAGGGCACATTATATCTGTGAGTATCCCTCCTAGAAAAGAAAAGAGATGGGATCTTATGCCTACTTATAGGCATAAGATCCCTCCCACTTGTCAGGAGTACGTATAACAACCCTCCCCCTCCTACACCTCATGATCTACATATGTTTAGGTTCATGACAATGTTCCCCTAGTGCCCTTTCTCAACCCTCAATTGTGTTGTTGATGGTAAACTTCAGTTTATTGGATCATCAGTAAACTAAGTATTCCAAGGATGCATTGTGTTGTAGTAGGTGTCTGATGGGTCAGGTTTAATGTCACATGTTTGCAGCCAGGCAGTGAAGAAGGGTCCCAAAAACCGTATGCTTGGTGTTCGGGAGGTAATAAATGGAAATGTGAGTAGCTCAATCTTTGGCTGATTCTATTCAATTTTCAGTTCATTCCAGAAAGATGAAATGTATGGTAGGATACTTACCTTCATTTCTTAGGGTCATCAGCTCTTTCAAATGCATGTGACTGGCAGCGCATAGAACATCATAAGGTCTACCAAATAGTCTACGAAGTTTGTAACAATGTGGGGAGAATCTCTCCTAAAAGTGCCAATTACATCAGATAATGGCTATTGGTCAGACCTGGCTTGCAGCCATGAGCTGCTTTGCTGGGTCCTCCCCATGGCCATCACCTAATACATACAATGTAGCTCAGTACTATATCTTCTTCACCTTTTGATTATGGCAGGCAGGGAAGTATGTGTGGAAGACTTATGGAGAGGTGTATGAAGCTGTTCTTTGCATCGGTTCTGCCATGCGGCATTTGGGTGTAGGGCCTGTAAGTTGCTATTTGTACTATTAACCCAGAAACCATTGCCCATAGTTTCCTGGAGAACTGGACTATAAATGTGTGATAGTACAGTAGTTGAACACAGCTGCTTTGGTATTGAAGAAGAAGAAGGAAGGGGTATACAATGTCTTTGAAAAGAGCATGAGAAAATTTTAGTTGAGAAAGGAGCAATTTTTGGTTGGAAAAAAGTAGGTCCTTTTTTGTGAAGGAACATCACAGCTTATTCCAGAGTGTACTATGTATTATATAACTGCAGGTTTTTTTAAAAAAAATTGTTGTTTCCCTCCATTTCTTAAGACACTAGAAATGATGGTCAATTAAGGAGGACACAAAAACTACGAAGAGGAGAACACAGAATAGCAAAGTGAGTAAATGCAGATTGAAGACATGATTGCAATAAAAGTGGCACAGGAGACAAACCATCATTGCATTTGTAATTTTATTAAGCTGTTGGAATTGGGTTGTCCCCTCAGACTCGGCGCTGTGGAATCTATGGAGCAAATTGTCCGGAATGGTTTACGGCAATGGAGGTAAGGACAGTCTGACTCCTCAGTTTCCCATGAGAGGTGTTTTGTGAGAAGCAGCAGCACTAACCTCCGTAGCAAATCCCATGAGCAGTTCATCTGTTTCATGCTTGGAAGAGTGGCTAAGATATTTTCCTCTGGAACTCATGTTGCAGGCCTGCAATGGGCACAGCATTGTCTGTGTTCCTCTCTACGACACTCTTGGTATGATTCAAACCTTTTCTGTTATTGTTGCTTTTTTGAGCCTTACTACTGCACATGTGCTTTGAACAGAAGTAGTTTATGCTTTATCTAAGCTGGCAGGTGGAGCTGTGGATAGGGACTCTCCACCTGTCCATTGTAGGATGTGTTCAAGCAGTAAATCACATGAGTGTTTTTTGTGTTGTTTGTGGGTTACAGGTTTGGATGCTGTGGAGTTTGTTGCTAATCATGCAGAGATTTCCATTGCATTTGTGCAAGAGTCAAAGCTTCCCTCGGTATGCAAAGGACAATCTTGTGCTTAATATCTTGTGTGATTATCTTTTTCTTGTAATTGCTCTGCTGCCTTGTAGTAGTACCCATGGAAAATTTGAACAATGTAATACCTTTAAGTCAGCACAGGAACAGATGACCAGATTGGGTAGCTGAGATGCATACATTCTTGATTTACCAAGAAATTCGTTTTATCTGGTAGTCTTCTGAGGCATATGATGGTGCCACTGCCTGACAAGACTTTAATGTTTAGGAGCAGATATTGCTCCTAATGCTTTATGTTGATGTTCTTTCTGAATTGATCATGGTGGACTTGTATTCTTCAGATGATTCAAGCTTTGCCGAAGTGTTTAAAGCATTTGAAGAGTGAGTTGTCCTCTGCATTCTGTATTCCTTTGTTCTGAAGAAGGTTTGCAAGGTAGTGATTAGAGTCTCAAGATATCTGTTTCAACCTATCTGTTGATGATTATCTAGCACTACGTTTTAACCTTGTTCCGGCTTTGTTAATCATGGGTATGGGAATTTCTCAATGCTCATGAGAATTGTTATAATTGTCAACAGCAAGGAGTAATATAGTAACTAATCTCTCTGCGTGATTCTCTTCTGGAGGATGCACTTCTAGGGGTTCTGATGCAAGAACTTTGAGTGGGTGCAGCATTGGTGAGCTTTGGAACTTTCACAGCTGACCAGAAAGCTGCCACTGAGGAATACGGGGTTGCTTTGTACTCATGGCAAGAATTCATGGACCTGGTCAGCATTTCCTACTAAGAACTTACAAAGCCTTGTAATAAAGGGTCTGAATCTCTGAGTGTCTTTTGAAGATGGGCATATGTGAGATAAATTTCTACTCGCAAGCTCCCCATGAATGTTGCAGCAACAGCAAAATACAATTGCTTCTTCATTAGTATTTCTGTGTCCAAAAAGGACATAGCTAGTCATGGGGTCTTTTAAGAACTTTCTGTCATTCAGGGTGCATGCAATCCTGTGGAGTTATCACCACCAGCTGCTGATGACCTCTCTACAATTATGTACACAAGTGGCACCACAGGGGAGCCTAAGGGAGTATTGCTGACCCATAGCAGCATTCTGTGCACCATTGCTGGTCTTGCCCAGTACCTGAAGTCCCTGAATGAAGTGGTTAGTTCTATGCTTGGGCCAGTAATTTTATTCTTTTGTGTTCAGTTGTCTCCAAATCTTTAAGCTCTATGTAATATTGTAGATGTTCTTTCTTTTGTTCTTCTTTCTTGACTGGGTACAAATGTCAGAAAAAGTGGGGTTTTGACAATCAGAAACTCAGCATAGATCAGAAGCTCAATGAGGTGAGGGTCTGTGTACACGCAAAGCTGTGTCCAGTTAACGGGCATTTTGGCACTGGGTATTTGTGCAGATTGATGAAAATGATGTCTACTTTTCTTTTCTGCCATTAGCGCATATCTTTGACCGAGTGGCAGAGGAAATGTTGGTTTTTTCTGGTGGATCAATCGGGTTTTGGCAAGGAGTATGTCTCAGACCCATTATAGACTTCAACCCCCTAGTTCATCAGCACATCTTCTGAAAGAGGACGAAGGAATTTGTTAGTGTCATGACAGAACAGTTGAAAAAGGAACTTAAGAAACTGTGCCATGATGTTGAGAATATTTTTGGTTTCCTTACTTTGTGCCTGTATATTACACCCAAGAGTGTGGATGGAGCGACAAGCTGCAGTAATGGAGAAAGAGAAGACAGAAGTGCTTTGAGATTCTGCAAGCATACTTGGATTGAGCATAACCAACTTGCTGTATGCAGGACATTAAGAAGGTACCAGAGGATGTCAAAGAGTTGAAACCCACTCTGTTTGTGGGAGTTCCTCGTGTCTTTGACCGCCTTACTACAGGTTCATCACTCTTCAACACACAAGCACAATGGCATTGGTATCTTTCCAGGGATGTTGATTCAGAAATCCATTGTTTTCCAAATAATGTTTTCACTAATTTGAGGCAAACTGGTTTCAGGAATCCAGCAACGGATTGCTGCAGCAGGAGGTATCAAGAGTTGGTTGTTCAATTTCGGTTTCTCCCTGTGGGTTTCCTTCCACATTGAGCTCCCATTTAGGGAACGTTTTTGACAAGCTTTGGATTTAAAACTACAATGTACATGTAACTGTTGATTAATGGCTATTGTGTTTGCTTTGCATCCCCTGCATTATTTTTACCAATTTGGGATGTCCAAAGATGAAACAAAGTCCACTCCCAATATGGAAAATAGAAGCCTAAATCTGGGAGTATGAGATGGCTACAATTTTATGGCTTTTTTTTTCATCCTTGCATTTCTTTGGAGATGCAGCAAGTTGAACTGGCTCAAGCAGGGCTACAACCAAGACAAGGCATCTCCACTGTTTGATTATCTAGTATTCAACAAGGTAAGTTCAAATTGGATTATGTTTTGTGTATTGTTCAATCTCATGAGATAAAATGGGTCTTTTGCGATCAAGAATTAAACTGCTGGTGGCTTAAAAGCACAAGAAGTTGTTGCCAGTTTAGTTTCATATGGCCCTCAAGTTTTGTTTGGGATGGTTGTGTTGAAGGTGAAAGAGGGCCTTGGTGGGCATGTTCGACTTGTTCTATCAGGAGCAGCACCCCTGTCCCCCCATGTTGAGCAGTTTCTACGGGTTGTCATGTGTGCCCCTGTTCTGCAGGGTTATGGTATGACCCTACCATGTTTTATATTCCATGGTTCTTCGTCTCTCTGCTGTACTTGGAGGTAGTGGTTCTGTTGCTGATGGGAAAAGACATAAAAAAGATGTACTATGTTTACTTGCAATAAGAGCTTGGCAGTCCAGAGGTAGATGCTGGTCCTGCCCAGATGGGAGATTCGGAGTTCAAATCTGAGGATTTTGGTTTGAGTGTAGATTTGTTTGTTTTTTCCCCTAACCAGCCATTTTGGGGATTATTAAATGCTGGGGGAGGGATGGTATCTAGACATAGAGTTTGCCAGTCGGCTTTGTGTTATTGCACAAAAGAGCTGACAGATTGAATTTTTGATCTGCCTCACACTGTATGCTGCTTGCTGGGCTTCTCCAGGATTAACGGAGACATGTGCAGCAAGCTTCATCCAAGTGCCAGACGTGATTTCCATGAATGGAACAGTGGGCCCACCTATGCCCAGCATTGATGTACGTCTAGAATCAGTTCCTGAACTCAACTATGATGCTCTCAGCACTACGACTCCACGAGGAGAGATTTGCATCCGTGGTAGCTCTTTGTTTTCTGGCTACTACAAACGCCAAGACCTCACTAAAGAGGTCCTGATTGATGGGTGGTTTCACACAGGTAACTAGAGTCCCATGTTTCTGCTTTTCATGAAAGACAAATGCTTTTAAGTTTCCTAAAAGAATGCTCTCTGGGATCAGGGATGAGGTGAAAGGAAAGAATGTTTCTGCAGCAGGATAAGTTTTCTGATCAAATTCTTTTGTCCTCTGTCTTTTTGTCAAAACAAGGAATATTTTATCAGGTATGATCATGGTTTGCCTCTGTGTCAGAACAAGCTTTTATAAATGATATCAAGTTGGTTTTGTGACAGGTGACATTGGGGAGTGGCAACCCAATGGTGCAATGAAAATCATTGATCGCAAAAAGAATATCTTCAAGCTCTCTCAAGGAGAATATGTTGCAGTTGAGAATCTTGAGAATATCTTTCTGCAGTGTCCAGCTATTGATGGGGTATGTTCATAGCTGCCCTGTAGAGACTTCTCTGATTTTGAAAATTGTGCAGTTAGCACCAGTTTTTTCCTTTCTCCTCATTATTCCCATCAGTGAGAGGAATTTATACAGGTACTAGACACAAAGTTTGGGAATCTTTGACCATAAACTTGCACTCTCAGATACCACTGTGCCATAAGCTTTGCTACTTTGGTCACCTGTGCAATTTGATGGTGAAATGAGTCACTGGACACACTAACTGAACATGTGTGGTTGTTGGGTTTTCTCTTCACAGATTTGGGTTTATGGCAACAGTTTTGAGTCAACACTAGTTGCAGTTGCTGTTCCAAATGAAAAGGTGCTCGTGGACTGGGCTGCCACCAATGGTGAAAATGGAAACTTTGAAACTTTATGCAATAGCCAGAAGGCACGCGAGTTCATCCTTACAGAGGTCAATGCTACTGGCAAAAGTGCTGGGGTGAGTTGAGACCTTCAAATTCCTCGTCTTTCAGCTATTATGGTGGACCTTAATTCCTCATTTAACTCCATGGTGCTCTTTGTTACTTAATAGTGATTTTGGTTTCATGGTGCCTGATCACCTGGTGGGTTTGCGAAAAGTCTCATCATCCCAATTGCATTTTGCAGGTGAAAGGATTTGAATATATCAGGGGAGTGCACTTAGAAGCACAGCCATTTGATGTGGAGCGAGATCTAACAACCCCAACATTTAAGCTTAAGAGACCTCAGCTCTTGAAATACTACCAGGTAAAGATTGCCTTTGAAACTCCGCTGCTGTTTTTTTTCTTTCTATATTGCTATGACCAGTTTTACCATTCTTTTAGACATTTGGGAATTTTTTATTGCATTGTATTTCTTGTTCCTTTCATTTCAAGCAGTCACAAGGTTTCCAATTCTGTGGCTTTGTTTTATGCTTTGCAGAAAGAAGTTGATGCACTCTATGCCAGCGTGAAGAAGCAATGAGCTTCCTCTTTAATAGAGTGCGAAGTTCTGTTTCAGAAATTGTTTACAAGAGGATGAGTAAAGGTCGGTCAAGTCCTTGGCCAAATATTTTCCGAGGCGGATGTGGATCAAAGGGGACCAAGCACCCACAGGTGCACACCGCACGTGATGGATGGAGGGTGGACGGAAACCAAGGTATCATCAGTCACCTGTTCACCGCAGTGGGTTCAGCTTAGCTTAGTTGCTGGTTTTGTTTTTTGACCTACCTTCCTACTTTAGCCACTGCGGTGTAAGTGTTTGTTAAGCTAACAAACCCTACCTACTAACTAGCCACCTACTTGCCCGTAGTCGCTATTGAACTACCCATATATCTATTTAGTACCGAATCAACACCTACATGCCCCCTATCTACATAGTGACCACCTACATGCCCCCTACCTACCTAGTAACCACCTACATTCCCCCTACCTACATAGTAGCTTCTAGTTAACCATTTACTAACTAAACATTTGTAGACATCTATCTACCTACTTACATACGTATTTGCCCTTGTAAATATGTTTGAAATAGTTCTGGATGATTTCAATCGTGTAAGCAAAGAGGGTTGTTGGTATTGCTTTAATATTCTACTCCTTATTGCTTTGAATTCTACTCTTACATGCATTACACTTTCTTAAAGCCCACTGCATTATTATGGTCAGTAAGGTGCCTTCTCTTAATACACTGACAAATATGTGGCAGGTTTTTATGTTCACAATAAATGACTACAATCTCGTGCTTTTTCCTTTAACTAGTTACCATATTCTATTACACAGATGTTTCTAGTTATGTAGTTAATCATATTGTGGTTTAGATTTTCTTGAGACAAAAGTTTTGTGGTGTGCTCAAAGTATTGTCATTTCTAGTTGTCACAACTTCAGACACTAATGTTTTTTGTCACAACTAAAATCGAAGGTTTTTTCGATTAGGTGTGTAAGACTAATGACGGGTTGCACATCACAGAGAAAGGACAAATTGCAATCTCAAAAAGAGAGTGAAATAAGTTTCAGTACTCCAAATGTTTCCACAAGACTTGAGTTTATATTGTGTAAAGGAAGTTTATTGGATTATCATGAATTTTGTTTAATTATATGACATTCTCAATCATGAAGACATACAAAAAAGTTACTTGGGTATTATGCATTTTGTTGTATCGAAAAATGAAGCGTCTTTAATAAATAGCAACTCTTGCACATTTTTCCATGTAAAACATGATGATTATGTAAAGAAGAAAAAGTAAATGATTGCCATGTCTAATGGTGAATGTTATATGAAAATTTGAAAGGTATTGCATAACTATATTAACTCTTTCTTTTGAATGTCCATATCATATATCTTACAATGTCTCCCCTCCCCATCTCAAGTTTCTTATACAAGTTCCTACATTCTTTGATATTTTTTCTTTCATCTCAAGTTTCTTACACAAGTTCGTTCCTACATTCTTCGATTTCTTTCTTTCTCAAGTTCTTGAGTGTCTTAGAGGTCCAAAATCATTAGATAAGTCAAATGGGGTTTTCTCTTGTTGGCAAGCTTCTTTCGTCATCTCCATTTGGTGACATTGGCTTGATTTTCATACTAGTCATTGCCCCCAACTAAATATTTTGGGGAGATGGGTCTTTTTGTAGCTTGATTTGTTACTATTTCATGTTTTTAATAGACCAACCACATTTCCTTTTAGAACTTGGCCAATGTTGATGCCAAACATCTTCCCATTTTGCTAGCAATTGAAATAGCATGTGACCTCTTGCTACTTTTAACATGTTCATGTTTTCCCCATTTGAACATCATCCATAAACAATTGGCTAACTTTGGAGATTCCATCTCAAAAATTTCACACCATCTAACTTTATCCAAAACTTTTTCTAATGTGGCATCCAACATTCTCTAAGCCCACATGGTTTCAAGTTTGGGTCCAAGAATAGAAAACATGACCTTCCTTAGCCAACCATCGCTTCACATGTTTCATTTGTCTTTGTTAATGTCTTCCATGGCCTTTTGAATCATGTTAAGGTTAACCAATCCATGAGTCATGAACCTTACCTTCCTCTCATTGTGTTTGCACACAACCTATTGATCAAATGTGTGCCCACATTTTGAAATGTGCCCATGATAATGAAATATTGGGATTCATGCTATGTATAAAACCTTTGCATTCATTACTTTAGAAGTCGACTTTTACATGATGTTTAATAAATTGCATGCATTTTCTTCTTCCACATATTTGATATTTGATAAGTTTTTATGTAGAGATTCCTTCAAAGGCCTTGGTTGGTGCATCTCGTTGAAAGAAACATTGGGCCAAAATTATTGTGGGGAATTGTTTCACAACTAGTGAAACTACCCATGTCATAAGCAAATATTGTAAAGGTCTCAAGTGTGTTAGAAAAAACTATTCACCATAAAATATAATATTTTTAACTTATTAATTGATAGTGGATTTCATGTGCACAAAAGAATAATGGAAAATGTGAGTAAGATGTGTTTTAAAGAGCTTGCAATGATGGCAAGCACTTTTGTTACATGCTTTGTTGAATTTTTAGTTTTGTAATCTTAATGAATCCTTTAGGGATATATCTATTGCCATGATGTTTGACAATATTCCTATTGGAGAAAATTGGGCATTCCTTTTAATGTTGTGATGTAATTGCAATACAATGCATGTCAAGCAAGCATTTAGGTAGAGTAAAAAGGTTTCTTCAACTTCTATCTATGGGTTTTGTTCACATGCAACAAGTTACCAACTAAGGAGGTTGCAATGATTTTTCACAAATTAATTTGTATTCTAATCTTGTTGATATAGTTCTAAAATGCATCATCAATTTTGTGATTCTACTAATGTGGTTATAGTGCTTTGATGTGTAGATTTGGCTATGAGGGTTAACTTCTTATCAAATTGTTTTTGCCATATTCATGATTGGCATCTTAGGGTGATTAAAGCACAAGTGTCAAATTACATGTAATCTTAGTTTTAAATGATTATATGTAAATATTTATTGTGTGATTAGCTAATCATATTTGGTTTCCAAAGCTCTTTAGCTAATGTATGGGACTCAATGAGTTGAAAAGGATTTAAAGATTCAAGATTAAACATTTTTTTGTAAAGCACATTAGCATACTTTTAAAACTTGTTCATGTTTGTCCCTTAGCAAGTGGAGGTGTCATTGTGTAAGAAGTTCAATCGTTGAAGTTGTTGTAGATGACATACTTGTTGGTATGAATACAATGGGAACAACAAGTGGCTTTGCCGTTGCGCATCTTAACAACATGCAGCATACTGTCACCATCGAAGTCCTAATAACCACTAGAGGGTCCACGGTGAGGATTGTTGCCATTTCTCATATATGCGCCATTCAAGAACTTCAGGAGAGTCCCCACAATCTCAACATTGTTGCATGGAGGACACTCATCCACAAGGGCAAAGTTGTTGATTGTGAACATCTTCAAATCAACTAAGATCCTGGGAGCTAAATTAGTTGTGTCTGTTTCCATCCACCTCATGATAAAAGTTTCAAACCCATTATAGATTGTTGCTATGAATGATCTTCCAATGATTGCCAATCTTATGTTGACCACTTCAAGAAATTGAGATTGAATTGGATTTTCTCGTGAGTTTCTTGCATCCTCACTATGTCACCGTGTTGTTTGGAGTCTCTTCCATTGTTGCTCATGTAAATAAATTGCAATTTTTTGGATTGGATGTTTCCAACAAATTTTGGCCCCGAACATCATGCCAATATCTCTTTTCCCCGCATGCAATTGTTTTCCCTTGTGGACATTGTTTGGCTCTCTTGTTGTTTTGTTACTTTTGAGGCCATACTTTCATTGCGTAAAATGTAGTCAAGTTGTAGTTGCAATCAATTGCTATCCCCCTTTTTTTTTCTTCTAAATAGAACAATTTTTTGATGATAGAAGCATGGAAGGATTTAACATTCATTTAACATGAAGCTTTGTGGATTTGGAGAAATAATTCTTCATTTTTTAAAGTGTATATTCAAATTAGTTTTTGCATATCAAAAATGATGGCCAAGAACAAATTTGGAATTGACATTGTAGTGTCATAGTGGTCCATTAAGGAAATTTTGGAGTTATGTTCCCTTCAAATTGTTGTTATGGGAATTTCTTTGCAAATTCCATTAAGTTGTGAGATATGATAATTGAATAACTAAGTGATTGTACAATGAGCAAGGAGTTGGTGTCGAAGTTTTATAGGTACAATATTACAGGACCCACTTGACTTCCATGGAATATCTATTAGATCGTGTTCATCAATAAAGAGGTTTGGGGGTTGGATGTTACACAATTGTGAGGCACATAACACATGACATTGATAAAAAAATTTAAAGAAAAGATTTGTGAAGTTGAAGGTGAAAACATTTTAGATATAACTATTGATTTAAAGGCTATTTTTTATGTCATTGAGATTTACTTGAAATTGACAAGAAATCAATTCAACAATAGAGAAGGTTGCTTATGTGGTAGTTGAAACAAACTTTACACAATGAAGCTTTTCAATAATGCAAAAAAAATGCACCCACTTTTTCCTCTTCCTACTTTCTAAGCGTTCCTCTTCTATAAAAGGGGTTTATGTAGTGGAAAAAAAAGGAGGTGGGGGGTTTTCAAATGTTTTCATTTTTAATATTTAAGTGTGATGGTGTATAACATTGGCATGGTAAACATGTTATTTGTTTAACCAACAATGGTTGATGACAATGGAGGAACTTCAAATGGTTAAGAATGATAAAAAGTTGTTACTTGCCTAGCTAACAAAACTTGAGATTGAAAACTAGGCAAGTTTGGTTGAATGTGATCTCTTGTGAATAGATCTTTAGGAGCTTGACATTTTTCTTTTGATATCATAAAATCAAGGTGATTCTTTGAGGGTCTAATTAAGTTTTCAACCTTATGTTTTCCCATGTTCCATGTGGTGGTTTGTTTTAATAATGATGCAAAACAAAGCTTGCAAATAGATTGAATTTGATGCTAACTAGCTAGCTAGAGTATTGCATTGAACTCAAATCACCTTCATAAGAGAATTTTATTTATTTGGAATCAAAATGTTCTCTTTGTACAAGAGTTGTTATTCTTGCATTGAACATACAAAACTTGGCATTTGTGGATTATTTTTTAAGGCACAAGCAAACCATACAATGTGTGTGGTATGGTCTAATTATGCCTTAAGAAATAATCCATGATTGGGTGAAGACATGCTAAAGTATACACAAAAAGTAATGTACGTAACAAAATATTGGGGTCCTTAAAGAAAAGACTAACAAATAGATGATTTTATGGGGATAATAATAATTTTTTTGGGTACATTATTTCTTAACTCTTGTTTGCATGGACTTCAAAAGCTAAATTATTATAATCATGTTTTTTTCAACTACTTGCAAGTATTTGAATTGGACCTAAAATTTGTGGCAGTTTGAAAAATAAAGTTCAAGTACGTGAAAGTAGGTGAAATGTTTTTGTAAGTATTTGGTTTTTTTTCAAGCACCTCAATATTGATGTTGTGAACATTCTAATATTATTTTTTTGGTTAATTTAGTTTTTTTCATAACTAAAATCATCCCCAACCCCCAAAAAATGGGGGATATTTTTGGGGTACTTTTTCAAGTCCAAATGATATGACACAAATTTTTTTGAAAGCTAGAGGGAGGTTAGAGATGCCCATGGAAAATAATAATAATAATAAATTTAAATGCTAGAAGAAGGTTAAAAGTTTGAAAAACTATTTTTTTGTGTTTTCAAGTAGAAAACAAGGTAACAAGTATGTACAAAATATCTTGTTTGCACCCAATTGCAAAAATTTGCCACATTTGCTAATGATATATAATAAAGCCATCATTTCCATGGATACATGTGCTTGTACCTTGTATTGAAAGATTTTAAGTTGACAAATTAATAAAAGGTGGGTTGAAAGGATATATTCAACATGTCATCCCTGTGAAGTGAATTTCTCTTATGAATTGATTCCGTGTTAATCACTAAAGTAATTAAAGTAAATTAGATTCATGTTAGTTGTGTTGTCTTAAGGTTTTAACTATGTATTTTCAAGTGGAAGCTTGATTGGGGAAAACATCAACATAAATGACACTTTCCATACTATCATTAACAAAGTACTCAACACCCAATGGTATCAGAATATAATGCAAATTAAATGATAAAATCATAATGGTTATGAACATATTTTTCTATTTTTAAAAAAAAATTGAATTTGGATACAATCACATTGTATTTTGATTGTACTACTTTTTTATCAACAAATGTCCCAAAATATAACTTACAACATCACATGGAGTTAGTATTATAAAAAATTAATATTTTCCATTAACCAAGACATCTTAATGTATGAAAAAACCTTTAAAACATGCTCATGAAACATCATAATAATTTGGGATAATTCGGCAAAAATGAAGTATTTAAAAAATTTCCATTGAAAGGAGTACATCAAAAATCAATATTTTCAATTAAAAGTTTGAAGATGAAATGTTTTTATAACTATGCTTAAAAGAATCATGTTATTGGGGGTGAAAACATAGTATGGTGTAAACAAAAAGTTGTCATAGTTTAATAGTTTTTGATACCTATGGAACATTGATATATCATGGTGGATGTTTGGAAAACATTTTGTAAATGAAATTTTCAATTAATGGTGGTTTACATCCCAATTTATCATTGTATCATGAAATTGGAGCAAATATGAACAAATTAATTAGTAATTAGAGTACATTTTCACTTTGCAATAACCCTGTCACAATGCTAGAATTGTACAAAAGGACTATATTTAATGGTATTTATTCATGAAATTTTGCACATGTAAAAAGACAACCATGAAGAATAATCTTTTTCACTAAAATTCTCAATTTCTTTTCAAGTTGTGAAGTTCATATCAAACATGTTATGGCATTATAATGATGAAAATTTTGATCTTTTAAAGTTGTAAAATGTTATTCCATTGAAGATGTAAATGGGCTAAGTGTTGTTTTTACCATTTTAAATAAAAGAGTGAAATTTCAAAATTAATAAAAAATGGTAATCTGTTATAAAATAAGGGTTCTAAATCAATGTTTATAAAATTATTGGTGTACTTTTAGACAATGATAAAACTACCAATCAATTGCATATTGATGGGTTTAAAAACTTATTTTATGTTTGAAGCTCAAATTAACTATAGTGATATCTTAAAAAACTCAAAGTGAGTGAAATCTTACATATTACTACATTTTATTCAATATGTAATCCCATTTTCCCCTAAAATTGTTTACATTGTAGTGTGCATTCACCCTTGGATTTTAAAAAACTTCAAATCCATTGTTGAAATGACATTTTCAATTCATAAGCATAATAAAGTGATTGTTTTAAAAAAATCATGTGTTTTAACACTTACACCAAATTAACCCAAATTTTGACATGTTTTAAATCATGATCGAGAAAAATCATGTACAAAAAGATGTATTTAGATTCATTGGAAAAGGATGCATAAGTACAATGGACAACTTAATAACTTGATATTTTTAGAATGAATTTGGTTTGGAGCTCCAAATTATGCATTCATTTAGGTAAATCAATGTAAATTTCATTGCAAATTCAAGTCAACATGTTATTAAATGAGGTTAAACTCAACGTGGATGTGTTTTAGCATTTTGATCATTTAATTTGAAAGCAAAATCACATTGGTGCAAAGGATTTTTAGTATTGCAAGTACGTTTAGAATTGCAACGCCTTAACATGCTTTCACCCAAATGATGATTTGTTTTGACAATTATTGCTTTCTTGCTCAAAGGTATCCTTTGTATTATGTTTTCTTCCTTTCTTTATTTTGAAGTGCATGTACTAGTTGATTACTACAAAAAATTTCACATCACAACTACTTTGATTCTTGAAATTGCATTAAAAATTATAGTAGATGGTTTCTCATTTTTCATCTACTCATATTTGGGAAGTATGTGATGTTGGTGGTAGGGTTATGTATTGGTATTGGTGAACTACCTTTTCTATACATCCTTGGTTACACAATTTTTGGAAGATATGTTGAAATTTATGCATATTGTTAGATGTAGTCTTTTAGATGACATATAAGGTGTGCATTTCTTTGTCCCTCTTATTACTTGAAAATATGTTGCAATGCCATATTGAGGTCACATAGGAAATGTTGCATAATCAATAAAGTTCATAATTTATTTTGGTCCTTTCTTGCGGATGAGTTTGAATACCATTCAAAATAGTAATATTGTTAGAAGAACTAAGATGAAAGTTATCTATGATAGAAGTCATATGTTTTAAATTTCATTTTGGCATCCTCAGGCTTGTGACGACTAATGATGGGTTGCCTTCAAAATGCATGAAGCAACGTGCAGAAGAAAATGAAGAATTATTAACACCTATATACATTATACGTATTATGATTGGGTATGTAGTTTAGATAGGATGAGACTGACTTCTACCTACACTTTTTTAGTGAATGGAAAAACAATATTTTGGAATAGCAAGAACCATTATTTATTTATTTTTTAATTAGTTAGATGTGAAATACATGGGTTGCATTCAAGTTGGCAAAAAAAATCTATGGCCATTTAGTTTCTTCAATGATGTGGGCGAGTGTAAAAAGTTGTAAATAACTACTAATTGCAACAATCAAAGTGCATCTACTCTTACAACAACTAACCATAACTATCATGAAAGAATTAAATATATCTTCAACACCATTTGTTAGGATTTAGAACAAGTTGAAATTGGCTACAACAAAATAAATATTAATGTCCTACTAAGCTATGATACTAGACATCCTTACCAAGGTAGGTCCGAAAGGCAAAACATATATGGCATCAAAATATTTTTGCCCACAATTCATTCACAACTATAACAACAACTTTTCATGGAATTCTTGACTTGGTATTCTCAAATGCAGAACCTTTGGTGATGAAAGCCCTTGGTTTGATCATCAAGTTCATGCATCCTTTCTTCATCTTTGCTTTTGCTTATGGTGAAACCCAATGCCCTAAATCAATGCATGCTTTCTATTTGAATCCTACTTACTTCTTTTTTTCGTCACTCTTCCCTTCTTTTAGCCTTTAAGAATGAACCTTCAATTTTTTTTTCTTTTGATGTTGTCTTACATTCCAAATAGATTTGAAATTGCTATTGGCCTCTAGTATGTAATAGGTAATGTGTTGTTTCTTTTGTTTGTATGCATATGAAGGCACATGTTTGTTGTCATGACGAGAAACCATTCCCTTTGAAAGCGTGGACTTTGTAGAGAGCTTGGAAATTGGGTATTCTTCACTTTGCCTCCTCCTCTTCACAAGGCACACTCATAGTGATAGTGTTTGCAAGTTTGTTAGAGGTGGGTAATGCCAAGTAGGCATGAGTTGATCACAAGGGACATTGAAGTCATGACAACTTGTGTGAAAACATTAGGGTGTTTGCCTATAACTTAAGAGTTAATTACAAGTCTTAGTCATTGCCAAGTTATTCTTTTTTTTTTCTTTGCCACCATAGTTGGACACATGTCATAGAAAAATAATGATTTTAACATTCTCATCCATCATCAACAACAAAAATCCTTCACACATCCTATTGCAATCCATTAGGTAATTATGGAGTTTGTATAAGTGAATTGAAAGGGCAACAAAAAATCAAGAATCGTCAAAACAAATGAAATCAAGAATCAAGAAAATAATGGATGGAGGTTATGTATTGAAATGGATGAAAAATGATTGAGGTCTTCATTCATGCCAAAAATATTAAATATTTGAAAAATGTAGGTAAAAAATCTTAGATAATACTATATTTTATGCTCAAATGCATTATGACAAATTATTGGACACCCCACTATTGAATCCAATCAGGTACTATGGTAACAAAAACAATAATGTTTGTTTTTTGCTTTCATACATATCTACAAACCTACCCTCCCCTTTTGTGTATTTATCTATAAACCTACCCTTCCCTCTTAGAAACCTACTTAGTCCCCTTCAACCTCCTTGGAAAGGAAAATGGAGTGGTGGGTGGATGGGATACCTATCCTTGGGCTTGTTGAAATAATACCTTCATTGTTTTGCAACCCATTCATTCATGAACAAAAAAAATAAAATGACAAAGCAAAGTAACAAACTTTGAAATTAAGATGTTAAGCTAACAAGTACTTAGCATATCAAATATCAAATGGGTCTCTAAATCTCCATCATCTCTTGTCAAAATATTGTTGTTGTCATCTAATAATGCAAGAGATTTGTGAAAGAGTATGTAGGTACTTATTTTTTTAAAGGTTCATAAGTAGGTCATAAACTAGCACAGGTTGGTAGGTACGTACCATAGGTAGGAAGGTAGGAAATCATAAAGTATCAGCTCAATGGCCATGGCTGATTCCTCCATTTAATACAACTAGAAAAACTGCCAAATCGGCAGCTCCAGGCTAAACCTTTTCACATTTGCTCATAGCTACCTCCTAGTAAACTCCATGTCTTGGGGTGTCACATGGGGAAAACTGGAGGTTAGCACTGGCCAAGAGTGTAATGTATATATATATTCAGCTGATCTGCATCTGGCCAGAAGCAAAAGTGTAAAAGAATTGGGTACCAACACAACCCAATTCAATATGTACATGGTTTAGCACAAATGTCACATGTACACATTCTTGAGCACCATGAAAGAGTGGCATCATGTTTGATTGTGCTCAAAGAAAAAGGGAAAGGCGCTTTGCTTGTATGCAACATACTAAGTAATAACTCTCAGTGATATGGCTCAGATCTTTGGTAGCTAGATGATGGGTTTTTTGATGATGAAAACTTAAAAAAAAGCTGATGATGAAATTGTTGTCTTAGAAATTGCTCCTTAACAGAACAATTTTTAGTTAGTTACAGTTCCTGCAACGCTTCACTTTAAAGATTGTGGATTCATTGTGTGATGATGCCATTGCATAATCCAGAATCATGCGAGCAACCTGCACCACCACCACCACCACCACCACCACCACCACAGTGAACAGAAAACCAAGTAGGAAATGAAGAAGGATTTTGCAAAGAAGGGGAGATAATGATATGTTGTTATTTAATTGCAGCAGCACCGCCCTGCTTCCTTCCAAGACTCAAAGAGGGGGACAGACCTGGTCCTTGCTCTCAAGATCGTACTTGGAGACGAGCTCTTGCAAATAATTGATATGCTGCCATTTGAAGCACCCAATTTTTTTACGTCAGAAAAAACATGCATCATTCATCTGAATTCCACACTAATCCTACTCTTCATCCCCATCATGTCAAAACTCTCCTCAAACTTGGAGATATAGTGTTTGAAGTTTGTAGTGGATAAAACTCTTTACCACATCCCAAGCTACTAATTTGAGCTGAAATCAGATCTCTCATTTTTGTTTTGTTCACCACAGGGACATGAACAAGCTGATATTTTGCAGAGGAAAAAGCTCACCACATCATCAAGTTTCTGTATGCTTTTCACAAGATTGCTGTCATCATCGTCCACCATGCTCCGCAACTGTGCTCAGCAAACAGATTCCCCAAGTTAGGGGAAAAAATAAAATAACAAAACATGATTCTGCAACTGAAAAACCAAAACCAAAACCAAAACCTGTTGATCAGAATTGCATACTGGTACAACTCTTTGTGCATGCATGTTGGATATGTAACCAGATTCTCAAGTGTTTGTGCAAGATAAGCATGCAAATCTCAAGCTCAAATTTGCTGCATATTCAATCAGAACCCACAATTTCAGAGATAGAGTTTGTATTGCAAATCAGGTCTTCTTTAGACAACTTTGCAAAGCCCGTGACAGACAGTATCAAAGGTTTGCAGTCTATACAATTTTGATACCAGACATACATACGTACATACATATGATTTGGCAACTCTTCACAAAAGCAGAAAGAGGAACAAGAATGACCCAGCTCCCCCCACTTCCTGCTTGCTTGCTTGGTTTTGAAGCAGAAAGCTTTGAGTGTACAACCCAACAACCCACATCAACAATTACTGCTCCTGCCCGATTTAGGTGCCAACCTTAGCAAAACTGTTGGATGCATCATCCTCATATTGTTTAGTGTACAGTATCACAATACGAAATGCCTTGCCTGTCATGCAAAGAAAGCAATTTTAGCAGTTCTGCAACAAGTTAAGACATGCTGCTGCTGCAACACACACACACACACACACAAGAACTTCACATAATACAAAATCACCATACCGTACCCTTTTGTGATATGAATGTATTTCTTCTGATGTGTGTTTGTTGTATGTGCCAGGGGCAATAAAACAACTCTGTAGTAGTAGGTACCTGCAGTTGGCAGCCCATACTTCTTCGTCATGGTCTCCAGCCATTTCACTTGCTTCGGCTCCAAGCTCAGCCAGACTCCCACTTTCTCCCCCATTTTTGGGATTTTCACCTTACCAAAAGTAAAGCGGGTGGAATTCTCTCAATTGTGCTGCAGCCAAGTAATGCAAAGACCAGGATGCTGTTCATGTGTTCAAAACCATTACTAGTTCCAAATCTGTGAACAATCTGTGGACAAGTTCCTTCCTCCTTTTGCTATGTATGCCTGCCTGCACTGATCATCATCAGCTCAGAAACTAGACACAATTGAGACCAAAAACTCTTCCCCTGCTGCTGCAAACTCATGATCTCCACACCCTTCCCTCCAATGATCTCCAATCAGTTGCAAACAGAAGAATCTTTCAGTTTGTCATCCATCTAGCAAGAAAAAAGGATTCCAGCAACAACAACAACAACAACAACAACAACATTCAGGGGAGAAGAAAAGTTCACAAATTTGTTAAAATCACAAAAATTGGTTTCACAAATTCCATACCAAAAATCTGTTTGTGTGGTGGGTGTTCCTGCGGCTGCTGTGTTTTTTTGTCTCTTAGTTCAATTGCTCAACAAACTCCACAACCCCCACTAAGTTATAATATAACAAATTCAGCAACAAATGTGCAGTAAAGTTCACCAAAAACAAACATTCACAAATTGCAATATAAAAAGATCTGCAGCTGCTGTGGGTGTTGTTGTCCTGTTTTGTCTCTTTAGTTCAAATGTTCAAAGAAATTCTCACAACCCAGTTGCCCTTTTGTTGTGGGTATAAACATGAGGGGACCCATGATGATAATAATGCTTTGATGATGATGATGATATGAGCATCTCCAACCCAGTGGCCAATTTTTTTTTCAATGCGATTTTCTGATTTTTGGGGGAAATTTTATGTTGCTTATAGGTTCAAGGAATTTTTGAAAAAAGATTCGCCAAAAATCAGAAAAATAATATAAAAAAGAGCATCCCCAGCTGAGCTCAGTATGTGACCCTGCAAAAATATTTCTCACATCCAAGTTTAGTTATTTTCTTTTTTTTGCAACCTCACCCATCAAACTAAAACTCTGACTGCAAGTAGGTGGCAGACGGTACTACCTAATAGCAAACCACCTGGACCAATCATTATGATCGACCAATGAGAAATAAGGAGAAGTAGTCAAATCATATTTATTACACTCTTCTCTGGCAGGTGTATAACTTTGCTGTTGCCATTTACCAGCCTCAACAAACTCGCAAAACTGCTGGGTCAAATCGACATGTTTTGTCTTTTCTTCATCCAGTGAAGTGTGGGTCGAGATGCTCTCAAGAAAGAGACTCAAGACCCCCAAGTGCTTCAGTGGATTACTCTAACATTGGCTAAACATAGAGTCCAACTGAATTAAGGAATGGTCAAGCTCCTTGCAGATGAGTAAGCTAGCATGTGATTAGGGTGAGCTTATCAACACACTTTGTAAAGTAATAAGGGTTGTACCCATTGTCTATAAAGGATTTTGGGTTATTATGTTTTTGAAACATTGATGATTACGTTAAATTATGGGCAATGACAAGGAAATATGATTAATTATGAGAATAAGGTCCGTGTGGATGATGAGAGAGTTCTACAAATTGCCCTGAAAATTGGCATAATATATGCTCTCAAAATCCCTTACTTGTGAAAACCGAGCACGCAATTGTCCTTTGTTTGACATAAGGTGTGTTGGTTGTTCCCATTTTGAAGAAAGCTTATTCCATTTCATCATGGTAGTCCCCACCAGACTTTTCAAGTTTTGAGGAACCCCAAAGATTCTCTTGCAAAGGTTACTCCTCTTCTAAACTCTTGCACCTTCAATTCATCCTGGTGCTAGATATTCCTCTCTATCCCATAATTTTTGGGGGGGTGAGGATTTGAAGATTTTTTTGGGTTTAGGGGTTTTTGTCCCCCTTGCATGTTCTCAATAGTGTTCCCGATGAAGTTCTTAATGGGTTTCTCAATGCGTTCCCTGATTTTGCAATGTGTTGAGATAAACCACATTGATGCATCCTTACTTACCTTATCATGGGCTTTCTATTGGTGCCAATAAAATGGTATAGGGGCACTTGGTTTGGTTTGCAAGCTCTCATTGCGATGAAACAAAACAAACAATTTTGTTTAATATATGGTTCTTATATGGTCTACCGCTTGTTCCCTATGGTTGTTTCCATAGTTCACGTGTGTCCCCTATCTTATTCCCAATTGCCTTAACTTTTGATCCCATAAACAATCTTTTCCAAAGTTCAACTCATTTAACCTACATAGGTGGGCTAAATGGAAAGGCTCTATAATTTCAATCTTGAGATTGTCCAAGTTTGAAAACTTCTACCTTAGCAACATCAACAAATTTGAAACACATTTTGGTAATGGACAAATCAAAGAGATCCATCACAAAAAAACCAAAGAAAGATAGAGAAAAAAATAAAAATTTTAAACTTTGGATGCACCCATAACTACCATCTACATGATATCCTAAACCCTAAATCACTACATACATTAATATACTAATATCAATACTACAAGAGTGGCAAAACAACAAGTAGCTCAGATGTTTCACAATTTCAATCCATGCAATGTTTGTTATCTCCTTTGTTCAAGGTTACAACGCAAAATAAAAATATGTCATCTTCTTGTGTACGAGTTTTTTGGCATGCAAGATTATGTTTTTGCAAACATGTTCCCAACATAAACCTCCTCTTCTCCATGTTTCACTGTTGTAAAAACCCATCATTTTGACATCAAGATTGCTCCAAACATTTTCCTCATTTTTTGTAAAATAAGCTATATATTAAGTAACATGGCCAAATAAGTCATGCCACCATTATCATTGTTCAATTTATGGTGCATTCACACTTGATGTTAAGTTAGTGTTGAATGAAAATCTAGGTGGCATCCTAGGTGGCACCCAATGTTAAATGGGTGATAGCTTAATGTTACGTGAATGTTAGCTTAACATAAAATCTTCATGGTAAGGAGGTTTAAGTCTTAAATGAGTAGCATGGTGGTAAGAGATTCAACATTAGAGTCCCTAACATCAAGTGTGAATGCACCTTTAGTAAACCAACTTCTAGCCAACTTTCTTGTAATTTCATATTATCTTTGATTTTTCTTCATTGTTTTATGAGCTCAAGAATAATGTTTTGACTTTTTCTTCTTGAACCCAAAAGCTTGACATTGGCTAGGAGTGTACATTGGCCTTAGGGCATCTTTTGTAATCAAAGCATGGGGGAAAAAAATATAAAATTTCAATAATGATGGCACATTGAAACTTGTGTAACCAATCCAACACATTTCAACAATCTCCTTTGTTGCAAAGGTTGTACGCACTCCTTTGATCATTTTCAATTGTGTGAGTTTGTGTAAATTCTTTGACATGCTTGTGCAAAAGGCTAAAGGCATGTGAATACATATGATATAATTGTTATGGATAACATAGTCCTAGTCATTAAACATGATAATTTATGTGTGTCTTTTTGGGTTTTGTAAAGCCACTTCAAATTATGGATTAAAAGCAAGGAATGGTTTAAATATCATATTTGAAATGATAGTTTCATTTAGGGCAATAGGAGAACATTAAATCCAATGGAGGAATACGTGTCCAATAACCCAAATGGTTTTCCATAATTCATATCTTATGAGAGATTTCATTTCATAATTAAGGTTGGCCAAATTTATTTTGTAGATGATTCTTCAAATCACAAGAGTTCCTTTCTTGGATTCAAAAGCCTATTCCTTGGCACCCAAATAACAATCCTAAAACTATCCACCTCATTTTCATTACTTTGATTTCAATCCCTAATTCAAACTTTTTTCAATACCAAGCAAAGGAATGTATTAATAAACAATTAAAATGACCTTTCTTGATGTTGTTTCTTTGAAAGAACTAACAAGAAATGAGAGTTTAGTAATTTTTGAAGGTAGTATTATATGTTAACAATTTTTACTTTTTTTGAGAAAAATCAATTGAGTACATCATATTTGTCATTAATGCAATAGATAAATGATGACAAGTTTTGGTTCGGGCATTTTCAAATTAGGGTGTCTAAAATTGCAAGCATCATGGGTAATTAATTTTTTAAAAATCAACATTTGTTACAAGTAATTTAATTATTGTGAGAATGGTAAAGATAATATGGTAGTATGATTTTTGATCCTATTGTAATAATATTCTAATAAACACATTATTTAATAGTTAAATATGTTATTATGAAATGCACATAGGTTGATATATATATTTTTTTGTAGTGTTATTTTTCTATAAAAGTAGGTGCAAGTAGATTAAAACATTGTTAAAATATATATTTTGAAACACGTCATTTATAAATGTTTTATTTTATTTTTGGAATGGAATAAGTTTTAACACATTTACATGGTTGTTTCCAAACATATATTTTATAGGTAATTACGTATAGAAAATTGCTTATGAAATTTTTTAATTTATATTTTATGAAGTCAATAGAGATATACAAGGTTTTGTATTATAATAGGAATTTTTTAGATAATTTCATGTTACATGTGAATTTAGATGCTTTAATTGTCAAACACTAGTTCTTTGGTCTAATTGAATTTACTTTCATCTCAAAATCCCTAAAACATTCAAAATCAAGTTTTAAACCCCCATTTTTCCACCAATTTTTTTTATTTCAACAAGATATTTGACTATTAGTCATAGATAGTATTAGACACTCTAAGCTCATCATTTTACCATAGCCTATTATGGCTTGTTTACTACCATCATTTTTTTTTCATTTGCAAATCCTTGTTCTAAAACCTTAATCATATAAAAGCATTTCAATTTTGCTTTAAGGTGGTTTGTTTCTATTATTAAAATTTTTATTAGTTTCAAAAAACATTCTTTTTGTTGTAGGAATTTCCTCTTTTGGAATGAAAGTTTTCTTGTACAAAGTGTTATCCTTCTTTCCAAGTTTGAATGTTCACTTTCACCTTGTTTTACTTTTTCTTCAAAGAGAATTCCTATGGCTTCACTTATTCTAAAGTTTGCTTAACTTAACCAAAAAAAAACCACCAAACCATCATACATTTCTAGTAATGTCCCAAGAAACAATAATGTTGTTACACCATTATTAGTAGTAACTATTATTTATTCATAAATATATAATAAAAATACATAAGGATGGACCAAAAAAATGATGGATCAAAGTCCTTATTAAAAGTTCATTTCCTTTATATTTGGAACTTTTTTTAGTGTATTTTAAGTTTATGAATTAGTTTGACGTTCAAATTGATTCAATTGATGTTAAAATTATTATTTTTTCCATATCCAAGTTCAAGCCACCATTTTCAACTCCTATTAAACACCTTTTATTTATTTATTAAAGATTGGTTTTGAAAAACATCAATCTCAATATCAAATAAAACTTTGCCATTTTGAAAATTGAATATGATTTGATATCTTTGCAAATGATTTTTTTAAAACATGATTTTTTGACCTTAAATGGTAAAAAAATTTCGAAGTGTTATGATACAAATTTTCAAAAACATATTACAAACACATCGTGACATAAAAATCCATGTTCAATGTTTTGCAATTTGGAATAATCCAATCTAAGTCCTTTTAGGATTGATCATTAACTCTTTTGTTATGATTTTTCATTTATGAAAAAAAATCATGTGTTAAATTTCACACAAAAGAGTCCATTTTCTAATATCCAACAAAAGTATATGTTAGTATGTTTGAATATTTCCAAAAATTGCCATTGGGACAATCCATTTTGTTCACAATAATTTGCAATTATTCTATAGCCAATTGGTATTTTAATTTATCAAAAAGATTTAGATGAATTCAATTGAATTAGCTTTTGCCATCTTTTGGCCATAAAATTGTTTCATAACATGCACTTTGGATGTCACATTTTTTATTTGAAAGATGAATTGAAATTGATCCCAAATCTCTTTAGATGTTTTTTTAAGGAACTTACATGATATAAATGGCTATTTTTTAGATTCATCAACAATTTAGTTCTTGCTTTTGCATCTTTCCTATCCCATTGAAGTTGATTATTTATTATTGTAAGTTAAAGAATGACCCATCAACTACCTCCCATAAATCTTTATCATGCCATATGAAGCTTCCAAGTATCATAATTATTACCATTAAACCTACCTCCAAGTTTTAATTATTAAAAAAAAAAAAAAAAAAAAAAAAAAAACTTTTAATAAT
>Ga0116231_10001455_pt1 | contig 48327 bp, 30 predicted proteins | sample S1TSphgellanicum_2_FD_89695 | JGI IMG/M metagenome (GOLD analysis project Ga0116231, IMG submission 89695) | Host-associated microbial communities from peat moss isolated from Minnesota, USA - S1T2_Fd - Sphagnum magellanicum MG | ecosystem: Host-associated > Plants > Peat moss > Unclassified...
GATGGCGGCAAATCGCATGCCATACCCAGCTCGATCATTTGATATGGCCCATTGCTCTCGCTGCCTCATCCCTTGGAGCAGCTATGGTTGAGTCATCTCTCTGACTTCTCATAATTTAATCCTTGTTGCATCCCCTTCAAATGTTCCTCTGTGAAGCAATGCCATCTGGATTAGACTGTGCATTATACAACTGTACGTAACATTTCCAAATAGTTCTTGCTGCTAGGCATGTCTTCTGCTCTATGAACAGGGCACCAATTGACCTGTGACTAATCCCTGAAACATAGATTGTGAATCAGAAACTTTTTGCCTATAGCAGTCACCCCACTGCCATTCCCATTTTCCCATTCCTGCACTCTTATGCTGCAGCCATTTCCAGACATCTTTGCTCTCTGTAACTGAGAACAACTTCAATTGGGTCTTGTGCAGATAATATATATTTGATTGAGATTGACCGGGTGTTGAGGCCTGGTGGGTTTTGGATTTTGTCTGGCCCACCTGTGAATTGGAAAACACATTACAAGGGCTGGAACCGGACGGAAGAAGATTTGAAGGCAGAGCAAGATGCCATTGAGGATGGTGCTCAGCGCCTTTGCTGGAAGAAATATGCAGAGAAAGGGGGTCTTGCCATTTGGCAAAAACCATTTAACCACATTGAGTGTGAAAACAACCACAAGAAGGATGCTGAGCTTCGTCCCCATATCTGCAGCAAATCAGAGAATCCTGATACTGCCTGGTAACTAAGGGACTCTCTCTTTTTTCTTCCCATTCTTCTCAGTAATTTGATCTGCTATCTGCATCTCACGAAAGTCTCTACCTCAAAACTAAGCTCCTAGAGTTTTTGCTTACCACATGTTTCTGTCACCAAAGTAACTCTGGTATGTGCCACATGTTTTGTAATCCAAAGGCAGTCCAAAGGAAAATATTCCAGAGAATTGCAATTCCGTTAAAATATAATGCTGAGGGGGAATCTAACACCTGCAATTGCAGCTATAATGTTAACTGAATTTATCATTCTCTGAAATCATCTACCACAATCTGAAGGAAACTGCAATCTTGTTTGAATCCGAAGCACAAAAACCATGGTTTTTTTTTGACCTAGTCACCTGATGTTCATTCTTGAAGCTATGACAATGTGGTCGGTTTGCAACTGGGTCATGCTAAATGCAATTCAACCCTGCTTTTTCCCAGGTACCGGAAGATGGAGACGTGCATATCCCCACTTCCAGATACAAAAGACGAGGGGGAAGTAGCAGGTGGGGCATTGGCTAAATGGCCAGCGCGTTTGGTGGCACTGCCTCCCAGAATTGCAAGCAACTCTCTCCCTGGTATCACAGCTGAAACCTTCAACGCAGACATAAAACTGTGGGAGGAGCGTGTGAAGTACTATAAAAACTCACTCATTCCCCCATTGGCCAAGGGACGATATCGAAACATTATGGACATGAACTCTGGCCTGGGCAGTTTTGCTGCCGCCCTTGCCAATGATCCTGTATGGGTCATGAACACTATTGCCCCTGACGCTAAAGAAAACACTCTTGGTGCCATTTATGAACGTGGACTTATTGGAACCTATCAAAACTGGTGTGTGACTTTGAATCCCTTCATCTGAGCCTTGTCTCAAACCAAAGAAAAAGTTCTAGGATCACTAGTCTAACATTTAAGAGAAATCATCTGATTATCTTTATCTGGTTCAGTGTTCACAATCAACTGCATGATTATACCAAATAGTGCAAACAGACTTTGAAGTTACTTCATTGATCATCAGGGAAATGGTTATCAGTTGCACCCATGTTTGAAGTGTGTGATATATGAACTCCACATGGTCACCAGGGTCAGATGATCACTCGACATGGTCTGCTAATTGGGGCATTCACTGGATGCAGGTGTGAGGCATTTTCAACATATCCACGAACTTATGATCTCATTCATGCAAGTGGTCTCTTCAGCTTGTATCAAGACCGGTAAGATCTTTCACATCCAAAGACTTCAAAGACATTGTTGGGAACATCTCTTTGCAACTGAATGTTAAATCCTTCAATGAGCCAAAAACTTTTTTTTAATTGCTGTACTGATTGCTCAACATTGTGAAGGTTCTTATCAACTTCCAATGTACCAGGAGTTGAAACATGGATGCAGAGGTTTAGTTTCTAAATATCCGATGGGAGGTGATTGTGCCCACTATTGTTCAGTGATGAGGATGCATCCTTCTAGCTTAGCTGTCTTTATTGCCTAACCCTGCGTGGATGCATATGGTAGTGTAGCTGTACTACAGGACGAACTGTGTAGTGGTTGCATCTGCTAATTGCGTAGCAGGTTGTAGTACTTCCCATAAGCAAGGATGATCTGAACTGTAAATCTGAAATTGTGTTCGTGGCTTTGAACAGTTGTGATATTGCAGACATATTGTTAGAGATGGATCGCATTTTGCGCCCAGAGGGTGCAATCGTGATCCGTGACGAGGTTGACGTGCTTACCAAAGTGATGGCAATATCGCAAGGCATGCGCTGGGAAACTCGACTGGCTGACCACGAGAGCGGCCCATTCAATCCAGAGAAGATTTTAGTAGGCGTCAAAACCTACTGGGTTGGATCCGAATGACACTTGGTATTCAGACCCACAACAAAGAACAGCATGATAACCTTTGCTAAAATATTTCTAGAGCAAATAGCGAATACCCCACAGCACACAGGCCTGAGGGCCTGATATAGGTACTTCAGACAATTGCGTAGAATTTAAGCTGGAGATTAGGGTATTTTAAGGTATCCAATCTAATGAGTACAGATTGGCCCTCTTGCATCGGGGCGGGCAGTGACACCCGATATTATGGGTAGTAGTTTTATTGTCATCCTTTGCAAAAGCTTTCAGAGCAACAAAGTTTGAAACATACCAAAAAAAGGTTCTGTTCGATATCGATTCAAAACTAAATTCGAGCTCTTCAAGTTGAAAGAATGCAAAATTTGGTACCCCCGTTTGTATCACTTACCAGTTAAAATGATGTAAATTCTTAGCCGAACCCCAAACCACTCGCAATAACTCTAAACTTTGCTTGTCAAAGTTTTGTCACCTCTGGAATTCCATGGTAGCAGGGAAGCCGAGGATAATTTTCCCAGAGCAACACTAGAGGTGACAACAAGAGTCAAACGTAGTTGGTCAATAAATGAGAGCGAAGAAATTTCGGCAGCGAAAAGCAAAGAACCGGCACTCAGAAATTCCAGTTGTAGGCGGTGGGTCGTTGAAGAGAGGTTTATGCGCAGAACGAAAGCGACGGCAATGGCTTGTGGATGACAGGGGTAGCGACGGTCGAGCTAAGATAGCCGTGAGAAAACAGTGAGTGAGCTTGGGGTAGCTGCGCGCGGGCAAGTAGAATCGGGAAGACGAAATGGGTTGCAAGTGGGCGTCCAGGTAGCAAACAACAGAGCGCAGAAAGCGAAGCTAAAGACAGGAGAACAACCGAGGGAAGGAACGAAAGAACACAAGAGGGAGAAGACCGGGGCCAACAAAGCGGCATTGGTTTAATCCCATAGTGAGTGGCGGAATGCGTTGGTTGGAGCGGTATATAAACAGTCCGGCTGAGGCCAAAGATTAGCATCCTTCTCGGCCGTTTGGTTGAGATTGTAAGTCACGTCTCCTCGTAGCAGTATGATGTCTAAAATAAGGATAGTCGAACCTCATGATGTAAATCTAGTTTTTGTCAGGTCCCGGGTACGTCCGGTAGCTTGCCCCTTCTACCCGCACGTGTCGCCTTGGTCTAGCACTACTTCCTATGCAGGCGCACCCTCCTCCCCCAACGGGGACCGAAATAACACAAACCGCAGTGCTCGAGTACACGTAAAAGCCTCCAAGTACTGCTTAATTAGGCGAACTTTTTCTATTTTTTCGCTGCCATCGGGTACAAGTAAAAGCCTCTGCAGAGGTGCGTTTTTTTATTCTGCCATTTTTCGACAATGAAATTGGGAGGCATTTTTGTCTTTCTAGTGTAAATTTCATTAATTCTGCTAATTTCTTGCTAAATTTCGCCAAACATTCGATATCAAAAAAGTGAAAAGAAGCAGTCCAGGACAACTACAAACAAATTACCTCATCTCCTCTTGGTTGGTTTATACTCATGTGAGATTTTGCATGTCCAATGAGCACAAATTATTTTATGGTTTACTTTAAAATGCATCTTTAGATCCTTTGTCAACTGATTTGTGTATATACTTGCACCATTTATTTGGATTGATTTTGCAAATAATTTACCTCAAAATTAACACCTTGTATTACTTTGATCGCTTGTGTTTGTCTGGTGTGAAACCATGGGATCTGGCAACTTAAATTATTAGCAAGGAAAGGGTTGTCGAATTAAAAAAATAACAAAAAAAATGGAAAGACTTAAAGATAAAAACTATCTTTTGTTTACCTATCATCATGTAGCAACTACCATCTTTTATCAACCTAAAAAAGATTCACAACTGCTTGTAGACCTTATGTAGTTGCTACCTATCACCTTCAGTGTTTGCAAACCCTTTGTGATTGCTACTTATCATTTGTAATACCTTTAAACCTTTTGTGATACTACCTACCGTCTATAACACCTTTAAACCTTTTGTGTCTATTATTTATCGACTGCAACACTTTCAAATCTTTTATGACAACAAAGCTTTCACCCTTTGTCCGCAACAATGTTACCTACTCTCCAAACCTCAAATTTCATGTCCACCTCTTTGTTGTTGCCTTCCAATGGTATTTATTATCTTGTGGTACAAGGTATTTCCTATTCTAGATATTACCACAAAAAGTGAAAACGTATAAAATAAGAAAAGAATTAATATATATGAACACAACAAAACTTTGTGTAATACTAATATGAACTACTATTTCCTCTCTTTTCACACTTTAAATAACCAAACACCAACAAAAAACTATGAGAATCCATTAATCATTTTCCATTACATAAGGACAAATACAACTTTCTTTCATGTTTTTCTCTTTCTCTTTCACACAAAATGTCACACACAAGCACCTTCCTAATGATCTAATGTTTAATGCCTCATGAATAATGAAAGCTAATTTTATAATCTTCTAATTGCAATACTTCACTTTTCCCAAGAAATAATAAAAAACCCCAAAAAAATTATCACCACACAAGTTAAATCGTTATCCTCCTAGATTTCCTTATATTTATAAATCTCATTATCTCAATCCTTTCCACACACCCTAATTAAGGGAAATCCATCCATCCTTTATCCACTTGGATTAATTAATTTAGATGGCTTCACCTCCATAGTAAATATCTACGCACGTGTGTGTATATATATATATATATATATATATATATATATATAATGTCATAATCATCCTCTTAATATGGATTCTACACATTTGCAAACTATGTTAAAATCTTTGAAGATTAAATTTTCAATTCCCTTCATAAATCTATTTTATGAAAATTTCCATTTTTACAAGTTATTTTCATCAAATGAAGGTGTCTCCACAGGCTCCACACACCCACTCATATACCAAACAAAAAAAAACAAAAATTAAAAAAAAATTTAACACATCAAACATGAACATTAATTTGTAACATATTTTTTTAATGAGTCACCATCCTTAAATCATGCATATTAATTTATGAAATTTTTTTTTTGTAAGTCATCATCTTTGAGTCATACACATTAATGTGTGCAAAGACTTTCCTAATGAATTATTATGTTTGAATCATGCACATTAATTGAAACTATTATTAATTGATGATGATGATTCATACCATTATTAAATTATAAAAGCTCATCACTTAATAAATTACCAAAGTTAACCCCTAGGTAATTATAGAAGTAATAAGTTAATGACATCAAATTACAATGCCATGGTAATTAACACCACAAATACAATGTTAGGAGAGTTTACCACCATAGGTTTCATTATTGCAAGTCCAATATGTGTTGCTCCCAACACATGTGAATACATTTCATGTGGTGACAATTGGGTTTGCAATATAATATGAGACAAAATTATTACTTTTGTAAAACTAATTAAAATTTTGTGATTCCATGCTATGCTTGGGTCCATGTTCAAATTTGCTCCAATATACATTACTTTTCTCAACTTCTATAGTTGCCCCCAACATCATTCCTTTTGATGACAAGTTAGGCATTTGCACAATTGGTGACACTTTAATGTAATTTGGTACAATGTTATACACTTCTCTTGTGGTTGTCACTGGTTGAGTTGTCTAAAAATTGGACATGTACATCATTTGGGGTCAGTTTTGGTGCATCCCATCCCTACATGAACTATTATTAACCAAACTCAGTTAAGAGCATAATGTGGATGAAATGGTGTCCAAAAAATCCAAACCACTATTGGTGTTTTTCCCATTTCCTTGCCATTTGTGTAAACATATTGAATATTTTATATTCAAATTGTGCATGGTGCCCCTTTGATTGATCTGCACAATTTTTTTGGGCTATGGTTTTTCCATATTCAATTTTTTTTACACTTTTGTAGTAACATGGTCCACAAGGCCTTGCTTCACATATTCCTTAAGAAAGGACAATCAATAATCACATGTCCTTCTTATTGATAATAATTGCTTCAATTTGGTATAGATTTTGGCACATGATGCACAAATGTATGTCGATGGTTAACATTGGCCATAGTCATAAATGGAGGATTCACAGTTGGTATGGAACAAACATGATACCATTTACAAATCAAAGATTGATACACATAAAGGAGATTCTAAATACATAAACAACTTAATATTGCATAATAGGGTTATGATGGATGTGTTCAAAACAGGAAGACTGAAATTGATTGTCCTAAATGAATCATGAAAGATTTCATGATTATTTTGAAAAAGTGATATGAAGATTATGGGATTTAAGGCCTTTTGCACTAAACCTATGCTTGGCAATGACCATTGGGATAGGAGGGGATTTAAATGGACAAAATATTGAGAGGTAATTTGCATAAATATGCGAGAATACAATGGAAAGGAGGAAGATGACCTAAATAGAATATATCTCCATGGAGGACCAATTTAAACACAATTAAAATTAAACAATTGGAATTTTAGATTAACTTGGAAGGCAAACAATCAATGAAAGCAAAATGCATAAAAAACAACATGACAAACAATAATCAATTATTGTTTTGTGTTCAAAAACATGACATACAATAGTCATTTATTCTTTTGTGTGTGGAAACATGACAAACTCGGTGGGGGTTGTTTGGTTTTCACCTCATTCTATGGGTCTTCTAATGACAAATCTTGGGCGTCAATATTTGTTGCCATGAAATATAATTTATTTCCTTAAGATAAAATGCAACAACCTCAAATTACAAGAAGGAAGACCACAACAAAAGAAAACATGCTACATATTCAATATTAAAAATATATATATCCACAAAAGAAAACTGAATCATCACAAGAAATACCTTTTGCACAATGGGACCAAGGGTTTCCCAAGCTTTTTGCACCTCTTACTCCAAAAAAAAAACTACTTTCTTTGTGAACTTCCTTCTTCTTTGTCATGTTGTGAACCTCTCCACCTCTTCTTAATCAATCTTTCTTGTTCTTTTTCTTTTTCTTTCGATTTTTATGTGCATAGACATCAACATACACATACATGTATATATGTGTACATATGTGTATGTGTACTTTTTCTCACACATAAATATGCACACACATACCATATTTGCACCTATACATACATGTATAATATATTTGTATATACCCTTCTCCCAAAACTCTTGTTACCTCGTAAAAATTAGATGGACCAAAATGAAAATGATGGGAATACCAACTTTTATAATAGGAAATTGTTAATTTTGAAATATTGATAACTCTAAAACAAGTTTCTTGGGGCTAGGCCCTTGAGAAACTAAAAGAGATGATACCCATTTTTTTTGAATAAAATAGTCATTAGCCATTAGGCAATGGACTAGTAACAACAAGCCCATAGGAATTATTGGACACGTGAGGACATGTCCAATTTGGAAATTACAAAGGTTGTTTTTTGGTCACCTTAAAAGCATCGAGGACAAAAATGCAAAAATATATGGATGCAAATAGATGGGTCCCAATTCCTTTTTTTTTTAAATTATGCTAATTGGACTTCATACGTGTACAAGTAAAGGCCATTTAATACTAGTCCTTTCTCTAAAAACTTTAAAATATGTTTCATAAGTTTATTAACAAAGTTAATACATGTGTTTGGATGAAATACTAGTCACCAAACAGGGATTAGTTTAAAAAAACAAGCAATCGACACCTTAATGCATGTAAATTAGTCTTTATAGTTACAAGCCAAATAAGGCCTACATACTAGACAATGTTACAAACCCATGTACATCGAGGCTTTATCATATGCGTGTTTACATGAAGGATCTTAACACAAGGTGGTGATTCTCTATAATTATTTTTAGAACATTCCAAAATGGAATTGTTAAAATTGTAATTATGAACTTCTAGTTGCAATTTTAAATTTTTTTATCAAATTTAATTCAATAATAAGTTTTTTATAAAGTTTTTGAGAGCCTGAATTAAATGGAGCCTAAAATTCATCTTTTGGAACACCAAACTCATATTTCAAATTCACAAGCTCATATTTTGGAACAAGAACCTAATGTTTCAAAATTGAAAATCATGTTTTGAACCCCCAAACTCAAGTTTCAAAAGTTCAAAATGATGATTTTGGAGAGATGACTAATGTATTTGGAATAGATTTTAGGGATAAAGATCAACTTAATTTAGCTTTGCCTCTTCCATCACTTCCAAAGTGCAATCCTAACCTACCTCCTCCTCAAGATTCTCCTAATCCTATTGCCTTAGTTGCACGACCACCTTCACTTGGATCTTTGCCACAACCCTCTACTCCTCCTCCCACCTTTTATGGATCACTCAAATCTTTTTCCTCTCATGAACAACTAGTTTAGCCACCCTTGCCTAGGTCCATGTTTTAGGTAAACAAATATTGTTATTTTTGTTGAACTTGTTTAGGCTTCAAGTGCACATTAGTTTGAACCAAAATCATTCAAGCATTATGTTTTTCCTTTGAGAGTTTTCTTGTTGATCCTTCTTACTTTTCAAGAGTTGGAACCTCTAGTGCCACCCTTGTATAGGAACTTCCATATAGATACTATTGAAACTACATATGTTGACAAATTGATCAACAACATATTGAAAAAAATGATGCCTCTGAATGCATTTTGTCTGCATTGCCTCACTTCATTCACCCCATAGCTTTGCAACATTGAGAATGATCTCCAGAGGCTGGTGCCTAAGAAGGGTATGTACAAAAACATTGCACAAAAAATCCCAAACATATTGCCCAATAACAAAGTGGAGAAAATTAAATTTTCTATGACTTTGGAACCAAGTTTACCCAAATTACCATTCTATCCTTAGCGCAAAAATCCATATGAAGAACTTGAGAAGACTAGAAGACTTGACCCCAAACTTATAGCATATGCAAAGAACTTGAGATAACCATGATTTTTCAATGAATTTCATTTTTTGATCAAATATTTTCAAGAATTTGATTTCATTCAATTTGTTCTTCCCATTTTTTTCAAGTTGGCCAAGCTCATGATGGATGCATGGCATGTGTTCAATTCTATTTGTGAAATTTGCGATCATTTTCAATCCATTCATGTGAACCATGGACTTTTCAATTATTTCCCATATTTCGTTGAAATTTTTCTATTGGTTGTGTGAGAGCCTATATCAATTGATCGATGAATTCCAATAGTGAACTACATATTGGTCAGAATTAGTTCTCCTTGTACCAGCACTTCGCTTTCCTGATTATATAACAACATGTTTGGATTCTCTCAAACCCACATTCAGATGCTCTCAACATTGTTCTTATGTTTTTTGTATGATTATCTTGTAAGTTTGCCAACAATGTTTGTGATATCTTGCTCATAGAAGAAAATATTCTTCATTAGGTTGCCACTTAACCAATTCCTGCACATTGTGATAATGTTTTGCCATGACCTGTGATACAAAGAATCCTAGCTTCAAGTTCACAATAATAAATTCCTTCATTTATGTAGATACATACATTGTAAAAGCGAATTTGGTCCCAACCATGGACATTCCGTAACAAAATTCCAGCCTTGTTGTTGATGTGTTCTTTTTGTGTGTAGCAAATTTTGACTATGTCTCGCAGTAAGTAAAGTCTCTTTAGGTAGAAATTGCAGAAACAACCTTGCTTTTAAAAACCCCTGTTACATGATGAAGTAATGTGCTTATTAGTCTTCCCCTTCTTACAAGCCTTCCCTTTTTAATTTAGGGGTGCATTCTTGAAGGCCATATGTGGAGTCAAATGCATGACTTTGTTCGATCAATCTTCTGAACCATATGCACAATGGTACCTGTGAAAATAGTGTCAACCCTATGAAACATTGCTCAAAATCAGTCAAAGTTTTTAACATGGAGAAACAATCCCCTCACCTAATGAACTCAAGGTAGTTGTTCATGCATGAAAATTTGAGACTCTCATGACTGTTTGTCTTGAACTTTCTCCTTGTAAATTTGGAAGGTGCGTCTCCTGTTGTTCTCTGCCATCCATGACATCTTGGACCCATTGATTGCTAATATAAGCAATTTGGACCTTCCAGATTGCACCTCCTTTTTGCCCACTAACACGCTTCAAAAAATGCCAAATGAGGTCTTTGGAGTTGAAAGGACCATCAGGAGGATTTTGAACAGAAGTAATAATTGCTGAAACAAATTTTTGGTGTGTGATAATGTAAACATCTTGAGAAGACACTCCAATCGCCATGTTTTGTATGTTTATCCATCAACAAACAACAAACCCAACAAAAGCTTCAACTGAGCGTTGGAATAATAGGAGAACTCCCCTCTCCCAACATTTCAAAACCCAACATTCAAGGTAAATTGAGATCATCAATATAGCCAAAACCTGCATTGCACGACCTTGAAATCAATTCACACAAGCTAAAAGAAACATGTGGTAGATGCCCATCTGCTTTTTGACATCGTTGAGTAAATAAAATCTCGTATTGAGATTTTAATCAATAAATAGTGCCAAAACATTAACACATGCTACTTGCAAAAATATGGAACAAAAAAATGTAACAGAAACATTACACCACATACAATTGCACCATTGAAACGTCATGATGTCAAATTTCCAGTATAAATTATATGGGAGAATTATCGTGTCTTCATGGAGTGTCCATGGTTGGTTTTGATGTTTCTGTTGTGATGTTTTGATTATGATTGTTACATTTCGATCACTATGTTTAAGTGGTGATGTTTTGGTGATAATGTTTATTTGGTGGTGTTTCATTCGTGATGTTTCTTTGTCAATGTAATGGTGTTGTTTCTGTTGTGATGGTTTTTTAATGATGTTTCAATATTGGCAAATTTGGCCCCAACCACAGAGACTCCATGAAAACACCATAATTCTGGGCAGTTTCCTCAGAAAAAGTTAAGAACTGCCCAGCACTGGTTTTGACAAGGGAAAATGTGTCCTATGAAAAAGGGTTTGCAACATATCCTTGACATTATGTGAACATGATGTTTCTTGAAAACTTTCTCCATTGATGTCATATGCAGCATACAATTGAGCTATGAGTACTATTAAGCAGCATTGCCCTTGAATGTAGACTCCAAACTGTGGGTATAGATGCAGTTGAGGAGTTGGTTTTGTTCCTCAACTCCTCATCTGAAAAGTTTGGCTATTACTGCAGAATGAGCAGACTCTAGTAGTGAGCTTTATAGTCTTTGAGCTTCAAGATTGCCACCTGCAATTTTCAAAAGTGGCTCCAAGGATCTCTACATCATGCCCTGAGGTACCTGTCCTTTTTGTTTGTTACCCAGCTGCCTTGAAACATTTTGATATGTAGGTACTGTTGAAACTTCTGGTTGCTAGTTCATACCCATGTATCCTGCCTGTGTGTTTCCTCTTCTTACATCCTTCACAAAACCACAAAAGAGCATTGCAGATGATGTTCATTCAGTGCCTTCTATAATAAATGGACAGACACACTAACCACAGACCCAGGACCGTAGGGTATGAAAAGACTAGAAATGGGGGTGGGTCAGGTGGGGTGCTGCAAGCAGCAGATGGCGCTTATCCTCAAATTCTGGGTCATCAAATGCTGAGCTTCTTCTCTACTTTTAGTTCCATCTGTAATGCACATTGTGTTTCCTACTTTTACCTTTCCTCTTCTTTCTGCAAGATCCCAATGCACTTTCATAAATTACATTCACATTGTCAGTACTCCAATGATTCTGTTGATCTTTGTTGCGGTAGATAAAGCCCAAGGCCATGGGCTTCACCAGAATAAGGGCCTGTGTGAGGTGGAGCTGAGTGCAAGCGCATATTCTGGTAAAGCCCATGGTAAAGGGCTGTACTGCACCTAAACACCACAACTGCACAGTGGTGTGGCAGCAACAAGACAGGATGTCGGATTTATGAAAATCATAAAAGCCCACAAACTTTTTGGTCCTGTAATACAACATCCCAATAAACCAAAAAAAAAAAAGAGCTAGGTCTCTGTGTCTTCAAGGGACCTTGAAGGGTTCAGACTTGAAGTCATGTAAGGGCCAAGTATATCTCTAAGGCTTCCGAAGAACCAACTACTATGGTGATAAGTCCATGGTTAGACATAGCACATAAAGAGACCTTCCAACCACAATCAAGACAGAAGTGTCTTGCTAAAGTTGCCACTTCTAAAGGATATCAGCAGTCAAGACACCAAGCATTACCATCTTACTAGAAACAAGCTCCATGATATCAGCCTCTAGTCACTCAGCAAAGTTATAACATAGGACAAAAATTTATGGTAAATGTATGTATCAGCAATTCATCATGCAAACCACCACAACTTTGTGGGAAACATCAGAATTCACATTAAATTGCATTGGAATTCAGCCCTCACAAGTTCTCTGTAAAACTACCCTTCATTCCACACTTCCAACACCTACAAGAAAGAAGTAGTCAATAGAAAGCCTGCAACCATTCTCCTGAACAACATCAAATCCACAAGGCATACTCATGACATACATTATCCCTGTACCGGATGGTACAGTCCAAATCCCATTAACATGGCATTCATTTCTCAGAACAAAATAAAGTTCCTCGCTATAATTATAGAACAAATTGTGAGAATAACTACAGAAAAGATGGACAGAAAAAGTAGTACATACATGCCCACTGCCCAAATTCCTTACCTCCCTGATCTACATTGGCTCTTATGCTGCTATCAGCCTGCAGACAACTGAAACCCTTGTTGTCAACAACAACTAACACTATATGAGTGAACAAGTGACAATGGACATTGCTAGAAACCCTTTTTGATGCTCCACCTTCCCTTTGAGTCTCATACCCAACAAGCACAGGGACCAAGGGATTTTCATGGGCATAAAAACTTGCTCACTGATATAATATCAACAGTGGGACTGTCCCCCCCACAGGCACTACCAACACTAGAGTTGTTAAGAGCAAAAAGGAATTTGAAGGTGACATAAATTAGACCTTGATTTAGCAGATGCACATTGGCGCACTATTTCATTACCAGGAACTAAAAGAATTCTGTATTTGTGCCTCATCTGTACAAATGAGATTCCACCAAAGTCTGCATTGCCTTGACAGATGTCAAAATAATGAATTGATAATTTCGGTCCACCCACCCTTTAATGTTTCCTCCTCATGCTGTTCTCCACACCTGCACCATCTACTTAATAGTTCTCTTCAGTCCATTGAACGTTGAACAACTCCCTGCTTTCTCCTAGGCTTCACAAACTTACATAAGACAACATTAGAGCTGGACCCAACAACCATAATGAACCACAAGAAATAAACAGAATAGGCCCTAGCCCACCTTATCTATCTGCTGCCCATCCTACTCATTCATTGCTCATTGAGTTCATCTACATTCATTGCTGTCTTCTCTCCAATCAAGGTGGCAGGCAGACTCAATGTAGGCAGAAACTAGAGAAAGGTCCTGCTCACCATCTCACATGAGAAGGGTACCATCACACTGTCATCACCGTGCAGTTGTATATGAACCCAGTGGTGAAAAACAAATGGCAAACACTGCGCCACTTTGGCTCACCTCCACTTGACTCCAGATTGCAGGCATGAATTTCATTGCAGAAATGGCCATTGCCTCTATCACTGGAACCCCCAATGACAAATATGTCCTTTCCAACAGCCTTGAATCCCATACCCCAGCCACTGGAGTCAACACTTCTGTCCGGCACACGACCTAGGGTTTTCCATGTATTGGTATCCTTTTGGTAGCTCTTTAATTCCATTGTGGTTGCATCCACAGCATACAATTCATTGTCTACCACAGCTAGTAGTGGTGGTGCTGGGCTCACTAGAGGAGCATTTTCACTTGCTGGCCACATGTTTTCTATCATCACCCACTGATTCTTACTCTCATCATAATACTCGGCAGATGTCAGAACTCTATCTTGATCCCGCCCTCCAACAACCAAGAAATGTCCATCCAATATACACCCTGAGCACAACTTCCGGCGGCTATGCAGATCAGGGAGGGCTTCCCACTCTTGGGTCTCTGAATTATAGCGCTCTGCCAATTGCAGAGTGACCTGCTGTGCGGACCCTCCAGCAAAATAAGCATACTTGCCAGTGTTTGCTGAAGCAAACAAGCAACGATCATGCAGCATCCTAGGAGCCTGAGACCATTTATTACTTTGAAGGTCATACCTCCAAATAGTAAAGCCCATGGCACTCTGCCCACACACAAGCAACTGCATTCCAGCTACTGCTGACTCCTTGTCACACATATCGAAAGCAGGGTCGCATGGACATACTGGCAGCTTCCTCCACTTGGTGCCGACTGGATCAAAAGCGCGCCAAATGGCCCCCTTATGGCCTCCACCCCCCAGCATGTACACCCATTCTTCCTTAATTCCATCCCTTTTCCGGGCCTCAGTCACCTCGTTCCGCCCTTCACCATTTACCACGCTCCGCCACTTCTTGCATACTGACTTAAGTGATCCATGATCTGACCGCGGTACACGAGAGAGGCACTGCAGCGAAAGGTCATAATCAAGCCCCGGTATCAGAAACTCGTCCTGCCCTGTATCTTCTATTGTCGCCCCCTCTGCTGCAACATCCGATCTTGTGTCAGGAACGAACACCCCGGTTGCCTCAGTTCTAGCGTCAACAGAGGTAATCGACCCTTGAATAGTCGCAAGTACTCCGTTGGCAACAACCCCTCCTCTTAGAGCCCTTTTCTTCCCTCTCCCAGAACTGGCCGCCCCATCCTCGGCCGCCCCGCGCACTTTTCTCTCCTTCGTACCACTCAACACTCCCTTGCTTGAAGACGATGCCGCAGCGACCGTACTCGACGGCCCGGCCTCGCACCCGTTCCGAGACGAACTCTTCCTCTTCTTCGACCCTGTAGGAACAACCGCCACAGCACCCCCCCAATCCCCTCCACTCGCCCTTCCCTGTCGACACTTTCCGTTCCGCCTCTCTTCCACCGCGCCCTCGCTTTGAGTGCGCATTCCAATCACTCCCCCCGGCGGCCACTGGCCGTCTGGGGTCTCTTCCGAAATGCCCTCGCTTTGCTTGCACATGAGTGGCAACTGCATCCATGAGCACAAAGAATCACCAGAGAAGGCCTAAGAAAGACGAAGCCCTCTTCCTCCTCCTTCCAACCAAACACTCCATATCTCTCTCTCTCTCGCTCTCTCCGTGAAAACCTAGGCACCCAAAACCACCTCGGCACCCTTGCGCGCCCCCACCGTCACACCCAGAGGACCAGAGATGTTGAATTACAACGGCCAGAAGAGCACCCCTCTCTATCTCAACCAGACACTCTATCCCTAAACTTCCAACCAATTTTCACGCTAGCAGCAACCGAATCGGCCTAAAAAAGCGGGCACACGAACACATCTTTTGACTAAAAAATAAACAAGGCTGTAAACCACCCACGCCTTCGACCGTCTCGTCAATTGCGTGCATGAAATCGAGCGACGAAGTATCACGCACGCGACACACCTTCACGCCAGCCAGCAAGCCAGCGAAGAAACGGGTGGTGGTGCGCAGGAAAAAGCGTGCAGCGCTTTTCAGGCTTCTGGCAGCGCAAGGTTCCCGACAAATATTGTGCTCTTTTTGGGTTCTCTATTTGGGCCCATACAAATTTTAGCTTGTTAGCTAATGGGCATGTTTCCATTAATGAGCTTAACACCCATGTGTCCCCACATGGCTCTCAAGTCATTTCGACATTTTGAGTTATTTTATTTCTTTTCTCCTGACAGCTTCACCAATGACCATTTCCTCTCCCCCCCTACCCCCCCCCTCTTTAAATCTAAACCCTAAGCTTAACCCACTTTTCAATTTCTCAACCCCACCTCTACAACTAGACTTACCAGTTAATTTTTATTGACTTCCCATCCTTAACTTAAGTAATGAGAACAAATCACTAATTTTTGATAGTTATTTGATTTCAGAGGATGACTTAAAATTAAATTAATTACCTAATAATTATTATCTTTAGTGTATAATGAGGATATTAGTCCATGTTGAAAATGGTGATAAATTGTTTTGGAAATAAAAATTTCATGCATTTGTTAAGGGCACAATTAGCTTAAACTTCACTAAATTAAACTAAAGTTTGTTAAATTAACATAAATTAAGCTAAAGTAGACCATTTAGGTTAAATTAAGTTAAACTTCACTAAACTTGACAAAATCTTGTTAAACTAATATATATTTTGTTAAGTTAGGCCATTTTTGCTAAATTTGGCTAAATTTTATTAAAATTAACTAAAGTTGGCTAAATTGGCATATATTTGACTAAACAAGGTCGTTTAGACAAAATTAAGTTAAACTTCATTAAACTTGGCAAAACTTTGTTAAACCAATTTGGTTAAATTAGGCCATTTAAACTAATTTTGGCTAAAGTTCACAAAATTTGACTAAACTTGGCTAAAGTAATATAAATTAAACTAAATCAAAATATTAAGTTAAATTTGGTTTAACTTCATTGAAACCTAACTAAACTTGGCTAATCTAACATAAATTAGGTTAAATTATGTCATGTAGTAGAAATTTGGTTTAAATTCATTAAACTTGACTAAATTAACATAAATTAAGATTTTTATGTTAAATTTGGTTAAACTTTTTAAATATGACTAAACTTGGCTAAACTAATACAAATTATATTAAACTAAGCCATTTAGATTAAATTTGGTTAAATTTTAATAAACTTGTCTTAACTTGGTTAGATTAACATAATTTATATTAATAAAAAAATATAGATTAAATTAGGATATTAAGTTAAATGAAACAAAACTTCCTTAAACTTGGTTAATTTTGGCCAAATTAATTTGAATTAAATTAAATTATGCCATTTAGTTTAAATTTGGCTAAAATTCACTAAACTTGGATAAACTAGGATATTAAGTTGAGTTTGGTTTAAATTTGGTAAATTTGAAAAACAAATATAAATGTTTATATTTGGTAAAACTAGGCTAGACATGATTCAACAAAATTAAACTTCATTAACCTTTGCAAATTTCCTTAACTTACTGAAAATATTTTAAATTTTGTTGAACTTGGTAAAATTAACTTAAATTACATTAATTTGGATTAAATTTTAACTAAGTTTGGTTAAATTAAACTTAATTTGATTATATTTGATTAAATTATGTTAGCAGAATGAAATTAGGAAAAACCTAATTTAGCATAGTTAAACAAAAGTAAAATTGATTAAACTTGGTTGAACTTGGCTAACCTAAGCCAAATTAAACTACATGGGTTAAATTATGCCAAACTAACTAAATTAAATTAAATTAAATTAAACTAAACTAAACTAAACTAGGACAAACTAATGCACTTATTAAGTTAGGTTAAATTAATTTTGATTGGGCTATAGTGAGTTAAGCTAAACTTCTTTGGTTAATTTTTTTAAATTATGAATTTTAAGGTAAACTATATTAAATTAAGCTACTTAAGGCACATGTTACATATTACAACATTTTAATAGATGTTGGTGTGATGTGTTGGAATATGTGCAAACCCAATTCCACCCAAATATATTCATTATTTGACCATTTTTCTCAATGAAGTCATTTTGCTAAACAAACATAGATTATCCATTTATTTGAAGATGTCATAACTTGTCAAAAACAATTAACAACATAAGATTGACCATGTTCACATCTATTAAACCCATTATTTGTAATCTTAATCACCTATAGTCATATTTGTAATGGTGTTTATAGTCATGTAATCATATTTATGACCATAGTCATTAAAATGATAATGACTAGATGACATATTATGATTACATGACTACATGTAGATACTAGTTGCAAACCATTCTATTCATAAATGCCACATTTTGGTGTTTTGTATGGTAACCTAGGCATACCTATGTATAGCCTATGTGTACCTATGCATATTAGGCACAAATTATGTAGTTTGGCACATCATCCATTGACGTTGATTTGTATTGTATGACCTAATGGTTGAGATCCATTGGTATGGCCTTGTATGGTGGAATTGTCAATGGTGTTCTCCATCTAATAACATCTTGGGTGGAATGTTCTAATGGTTTAGGACACAACTGTAACATGATCAAATTGTGGATGCAACATTATTTTATATGTAACTAGTTTGGTTGATGACATAAAAGAATTTTGCAAATTAGACAAATTTAAAGCCCATTAACTCAAAGTTAGAGAAATAAGTTGGCCAAAAGAGTAAAGCCATTCACATTGAAAGATGGAATTATGTACAAACTTGGCCAAAACAACAAACTACATAGGTTTATAACCATGGATAAAACACAAATAATTTTCAGAAAACTACATGAGGGAATTGCATGAGGCCATTTTGCAACATATATAACAACTAAAAATATTTTAGATGCAAAATATTAATGGCCAATATTGTTCAAGGATGCAACTGACTTTTATAAATCATGTGATGTTTGTTAATGAACAAGAAGATTTGCTAGACATATAGTTTGGCAAAATTGGTGATTACATTATGGAAGAAACATTCTTGAAATGGGGATTTGAGTGTATTGGACCAATCAAATATTATGCATGAAACAAGTACATCTTGGTCACCACATACTATGCCATTAAATAGGCAAAGACAAAAGCTTTACACACTAACACTATTACAATTACAACAATTTTTTTGTACCTGAGTTCATATTGAAAAGGTTTAGGTTATTGACCAAGGTGTGCATTTTGTAAACAATGCAAATTAAGTACCTAATTGACCACTTTATGCTAAAATGTGTAAGTTCCACCTTTTATCAGGGAAATGGGTATGCAAAGTCAACTAAAAAGGTCATTAATACATTGATAACCAAACTAGTTAATGAAAGCAAGACAAATTGGGATGAACATCTTCCCATTATATTTTTTTCACATAGAATATTGTACAAGGTAAAATAGGGTATATCCCATATTGGCTAGTCTACGAACTACATCTATTCACGCCAATAAATTATGTTTTGTTAGTCATTAGTGGGGACCACATGGGTGTAGATCTAGTATGAATGTTAACTAATATAATATTTGACCTTATAAAACTACATGGTGATATGTTATAAGTAAAAGAAATCACAAGAATTGAATAGTGAAATTGAACTATATGGAGTCAATAATGTCATTTGGAAAAGCAATTCAAGTTTGGTGATTTTGTTCTATGGTTCAAGAATTTTGAATTCTAGCCACTACGTCATGCATTATTGTTGGAATTCATGAACACGTAAAAGGAATACGGTGTAAAACCTATTTTCACTCGAATTGCAAATAAGGTAATAATGGTGGATAAACACCTTATAAAAATGTTCATGAAAAAAGAAACAACATAAATTTGTTCAAAAAGATTACATTATCTGATGTTTACATTGGTGTAGAATGTTGGAGTGTAAATAAACTAAAATCTCCTTATAAAAGTGAAGTTTATTACATTTATTTGAATTATTTATCAAAGAAAGAAGGTTTGTTACTTTAGCAATAAAAATGATTTTTTTATGATGAAAATAAACAAAGGAGAATAAGTGGATTGGGTTTAGACCATGTTAAAAAATATAGTTAATGAATTGGATAGATGCATTGAGGTTTAAATTAGAATGATTGAAAGAAAGAAAAGGTAAATTGGATTCAAAGAAAGATGTACAATTTTGCACTTGCATTAATGAAAGTATTAATGCAAAGTTGGTTTCATAATAAACAACTAAAGGAACCACATGTGGGAATAACATCTGCATAACAAAAATAATCTATAGCAAAACCATAGAATGCCACAAAGTTAAGGGTCATGTTACAAAAGACAAGCTCAACCTTTGAGGTCATATAATTAATTTCCTAAAACCAATCCGCATATGTGAAGGAAAAGGTATAAAGTCACACAAGAAGCAAACTCAAACTAGGGCAAATTAAAGCTAAAAGGAGCCAATGGATGTGTAAGCAATACTTGATTTTTCACGTTTTAATGTTAAAATAATATTAATAATATTGAAATAATTAACGTGTATACATTAAATTTTTAAAAATATATTATGGAAACATGTGATTTTTATTTTTAAAAATCTAATGAAAACAAAATATTCAATTTTTTTTTAAAGCAATGTAACCAATGATTTTTCTTTGTTTTTTGTTAGTTTCAGGACTTTTAATATAATCCTTAATGGATTAAAAATGATTTTTTAAAAAGAGAACCTTTAAACACATCTTTGGAATATAATATAATGCGTTAAATACAAATTTTTTGATGATTTTTTCAAGTTTGCACATAGAATATTCCTAGGATTTTTTGGAATATTTTTGGAAGAAACATTGAAAAAGGGTGCATTAACTCCTTTTAACTTGAATTTATCCTCTATTGAAAATGAAAACTCTAAGGTTACAATTTTCAAAAGGAGGAAAATGATGTGCAGAGCAATGGAACATCCACCTCAAACTATAATGATGTTCAACATTTGAAGATAAACTTAACCATAGGATCAAGTGGAAAGGTCAAAATCAACAATAGTGAAACCAAAAATGCATAGAGGGAAAAAATACATGAAAAAAATACAAAGATTTCTGACCTTAGGTTTCGATGAACCATCCTTATCACCACCACATAGTAGCACCAAAACCAGCACCACAAGTGTATCCAATATTAAATTGTGTTCCCATATTACAAATCATGATTTTTGAAGAGGTTCAAATTGATTAACTTGTCATTTTGACTAATGGACATGTACATTTTAACTAAAGGTCAAGGGTTTGAATGACACATGTATATGTTGATTGATCAATTTGACTATAGTGGTTTATTTGACTAGATACACATAGTCAAGTTGTACAACTTTAATCAAAATGGCCAATGATTTTTAATCAAGTTGAATAGTTAATCAAGATGGTTAAAGATCTTTAGTCAAAATGACCAATGGTCCTTAATCAAATTCAACACTTAGTCAAAATGGTCAATGATCCTTAATAAAAAATGACCAATGGTCTTTAGTGAAGTTAAACATTTAGTGAAAATGGCCAATGATCCTTAATAAAATATGACATGATTTACTACCTTATGTATATACCTCCTACCTATTTATTTAATTATCTACTTGTTTAATTATTACCCACCCACTTATTATTTATTTACCGACCTATTTACCTATACCTTTTCACCTACTTACCTACATACCTACCTACCTATGTTTTTCACCTTTGTACGACCTATCTATTTACCTATCCACCCATTTACCTACTTAATTTTAATCACTAGATGTAACCATGAGGTTTAGCCATTATGTTTAACCACTAAATTTAGTCAAATTTAACCACTAAGTTTAACAATTATGCTTAACCATTAGTTTTTAACATTAGGTTTAGCCTAAGTTGAACTATTAAATTTGGCTAATAAATATAGTCTAAATTTAACCACTAGGTATAGCCACTAAATATAGTTTAAGTTTAACCACTGTGTTTAACCATTATAATTACCCATTAGATTTTATTCATTAAATTTAATCAATGGGTTTAGTTAAAGTTTATCCATTATGTTTAACCAATACATTAAGTCATTAAATTTAACCACTAAACTTAGCCATTATTTTAAGTCACTAAATTTGGCCACTAGGTCTCACCATTATTTTAAAACATTATGTTTAACCATTATGTTAAATCAATAAGTTTAGCCATTAGGTTTAATCATTACTTTAAGTTGTTAAGTTTAGTCATTAGGTTTAACCACTAAGTTGAATTATTATTTTAAATCATTAAGTTTAACCATTAAATTTAACCATTATTTTAAATCAATAAGTTTAGCCACTAGGTTTAACTATTACTTTAAGTTATTGAGTTTTAATCATTATGTTTAACCATTACTTTAAATCATTAATTTTAGCCACTAGGTTTAACCATTACTTTAAATCATTATGTTTAGCCATTACATTAAATCACTAAGTTTAGCCATTACATTAAATCACTAAATTTAGCCACTAGGTTTAACCATTATTTTAAGTCACTATGTTTAGTTATTGTGTTTAGCCATTATTTTAAACTACTAAGTTTAACCACCATGTTAAGCCATTATGTTTAATCACTACTTTAAATCATTAAGTTTAACCACTAAGTTTAACCATTATTTTAAGTCATTGAGTTTAATTATTGCGTTTAACCATTATTTTAAATCATTAAATTTAACCATTAGGTTTAGCCATTACTTTAAGCCACTAAGTTTAACCATTAGGTTTAACCTTTATTTTATGTCTTTGAGTTTAGTCACTAGGTTTAGCCATTACTTTAAGCCATTGAATTTAACCAATAATTTAAGCCATTAAGTTTAACCACTAGGTTTAGCCATTATTTTAAATCATTGATTTTAAACACTAGGTTTAACCATTATTTTAAATCACTGAATTCAACCATTAGGTTTAGCCATTATTTTAAATCATTGAGTTTAGCCACTAGGTTTAGCCATTATTATAAATCATTGAGTTTAACTAATAGGTTTAGCCATTATTTTAAATCATTAAATTTAATCACTAGGTTTATCCATTACTTTAAACCACTAAATTTAACCATTATTTTAAATCATTGAATTTAGCCTCTAGGTTTATCCATTATTTTAAATCACTAAGTTTAACCATTAGGTTTAGCCATTATTTTAAATCACTAGTTTAATTATTATTTTAAGTCACTGAGTTTAGGCATTAGGTTTAGCCAATAGTTTAAGTCATTGAATTTAACCACTAGGTTTAACCAATAGTTTAAGTCATTAAATTTAGGCACTAAATTTAGCCAATAGTTTAAGTCATTGAATTTAATCACTAGGTTTAACTAATAGTTTAAGTCACTAAGTTTAACCATTAGGTTTAAGTCATTGAGTTTAACCATTACTTTAAATCATTGAGTTTAGCCATTAAATTTAACCATTATTTTAAATCACTAAATTTAACCACTAGTTGTTTCCTAAGTTTAACCATTATGTTAATGATGTGAAATGAATTTATGAAATTAAAAACTTGATAAATGTTTGAACACCTTTAATGATGTAGTCCATTGATAAGGACTTGGTTAATCATTGGGAAGGTTTGGGGTTCAATTCCTTATACTTACAACTTATGTGCATGTTGAAAAGGATAGGGTAGGTAGGTTAGACTAAGGTAGTTAGGTTAGGTTAAGTAGGTAGGTTAAGTAGGGTAGCACCTACCTACTTAAGTGTTTTTTTCAACCTACTTAAACCTATTTTATACTTACCTACCTATTTACCTATTAAATTTTTATATAATAATCCAAATTTAATTTACGTATAAATTTGACTTAGTCAAATGGTTCACTATCCACTAATCAAATAGTTAGTCATTTTGTCAGTCACTTCACCAGTCAAAATGATAATGTCCAATTTAATTGCCTAGTCGCGCTAGACATGTACAAAATAACTTGTTTAGATTGATAGGGTGGTTTTTTTACGCCTATCACTTTTGGGTTTTTTTACTAAAAAACCTAATTTAAAAAACCATGAATTGTAGTAGTGCATAGGAGGATAAATTAGGGTCCTTTATAGGGTTTTATGAAAGTGACATGCATGTAATGGCTTACAAAAGTTTTGGTCTATCGTTTAAAAATAATTTGCCAACTCCACTATTCCACACACCAAGGACAATAAAAAAATTTCGGGGAAAAAAGTTGAACAACATTAAAAGGTTACTAGTATGTTCCAATATATGGTTAAATGTAATCAATAAATGTGTGTTGTCATGTTGGAGATTTCAACATTCAAATTACAGCAATAATAGGTGAAATATGTTAATAACCTGCAAATGACAACTTAGTTGTAGGCCATATAACTTAGGAAACAAATCAATTGAAATAATATTTAATAGCATAAAAGGTGTAGAAGAATGAGCTTTTAATAAAAAAACAACAAATAAACAAGCCACATGTATGGACGTTTTAATGCAAATAAAAGGAAAAATAATCTAGGATAGAGGCCAAGCATTCTAAAAGATCAAAGTGGAAAAGGATATGTTGCTACAAAATTTGAAACAACAATATGACAAATATTGGTGTGAAGGCTAGGGTAGAATTATATTGTAGTAATAATATAGATTGGGATGCATGGAAATAATAAATAGGAGTTGTGATGTTGATTTTGGACAAGTTGGATTGAGGAAACTCAATAGGAATAGAGTGGATAGTGGTGGAGGATGATTAGGTGAGATTATGACTATTGAAGCTAAATTCAAATCAGTTTAAAGCAAGAGAATTGAAGGGATTTAGGATGCTTTGGAGTTGGAAGTGGAGTTTTTTTGGTTGTTTTTTGGACACAAAGTTTAAAGCAATTTTTTTTTAGAACAATTTTGATGAAGAACACATAGTGACTTTAGTATGTTTTCTTTTGTTTTTTATGTTCTTTTCCATAATCCGTGGATTTTTTTTTCCCATCAATATGAAAAGTGGAATTATTACAAAATTATTATAGATTCAAAACTATGTAGAGTCATGTGTTATGAGAAAGTATTGTTGAATTACATTATGAATAATGTATTTTGTTTAAATACAAATTATGTGACTAAAAATTAACATGCTAAAAAAACGGAATTTAATTTTAATATAACATTGTAACATTAGGATTTACCATTTGGTGACCATCCCCGGGATGAATTTGGGGTTAAAATTTCAAATTTTATGATTTTCTTTGGTTTTATTTTCTTGAGAGAAATATATAAAGGTTATTGCAAAGAATTTTATTTTTCTCTACTCTCCAAATTCAAAATCAGTGAGGAAAATTGTTGGGAATTATATTTGAACATAGATTTGTTGTAGGGATTTAAATATGTGACAAATAAGAGTGGTAGAATGGTGACAAACATAAATCAAGTAGTGACCCAAAGTCTACAAAGACGATTAGATCAAGTAACAATGCAACAAAATGAAGAAGAAAATGTAATAGAAGAAAAATTATAGTTTGTGAATGATGTAATGCAGTTTCATACTCTAGAAATAATATAGTACATTATGCCAATAATACCTAGGATAGAGAACAACCTATAGGGTACTTGACATCGTCTATAGTAGTTATGGAACCTTGGGAAGCATTTATTGGTTTAGGGTTTAATAATGAGGCAACCCAATGTTCAAACAAGGCTGCCAATGAAAGTAGAACCTCCAAAAGTTGAACCAATAGGATGGGGAGACGATGTAATCATTGTTACCCTTATAGATCTAGAATGAAGGGTATGGGAAGGAACATAGATGAATATGTCAACCCATAGACATGGTAGCTTATATAGATCCAAGGATATATTACAAATTCATCAAAAAGTACAAGGAGGAATGGAAATAAGATCCATAGATTCAAGTTTTGCTTAGTAATTTGTTTCACCTTAACACCATCACACACCATGAAAAGTGGGATGAAGACATAAACAATGATGAATTTGAATATATAGGTATTACTATAATATGTTGAGACTATACTACAAATTGAGGATTTAGAGGAACATGCTTTTATAACTAAAGCAATTTATCAAACCAAGATGGAGAACAAAACTAAGTGTAACACTCCACAAATGGTGGCGATGTGATCAACATGAAATAGGGCCAAGGAATAGTGTTAATGTAATGTGGACCAATGAGTCCAAGATCAAACACATCTGTCAACCCATATATTACCATGATAACAGGTATCGAGTAAATATAGTCAAAGCATATATCAAAAATTCAATTTTTTAACCAATCAATGTAGCTTCTATAGACAATAAATGATTTTTTTAAAGGATTGTCCATTCATCAAACGAGATGTGTGAGATGAAGGATTACTCATTTTCATGCCCAAGCGCAAAATAACAAAAATCCAAAGGATGACCATAATTTGTTGGCCATTTCATAGAATGTGCTACTAATAACACAATTACAGAACCACACATATTCACATAACATTACAAATAAAGGTGATGTACAAAGGACTCCTTTTGAGGTCAGAATAGCTTGGATCACGAAACCATTTCATTTTGCTCCATAGATCATTAGGATGACTAAAACCCATCATGTTGTGAACCATGCAAGACTTGCAATTTTCAGAAATATAGAATCTATGTTTGGATTAAGAAACAAAGCATTACCAAATACCATAATTCCACAACCTAATGGTATAACATTTCATGGATGAATGGCTAACATAGTACTGCAATTTTTCACAATAATTAATTATGAGGTGTAAAAAGTTCATGTGATGGCTACATACCCAAATAGATTTGTGCCTATGACTACAAGAGGATATCCAATGCTCGTGAAGAATGATGAAATTTTTGGAATATTAGTTGAAAATGGTTCTTTGTACAATAAGGTTCGTATAAAGCTTATTGAGAATTTAGAAGGAAATCATTCTAATGTTTTTAAAGCAATACCTATTAGTTTTGGTGTAAGAAAATTTGTAGCAATGAACCTTGATGTAAAAGTATTAGTGAATTTAATTTCAATAAGATCTTTCCACAATGTAGTTATTATTAAAATAATACCACTAAATCCAAGAGGCGATCCTCTGAACATTATGAAAAAATCATGTTCGTTGCAACTAGGTTATTTAATTGTAACCTTGTTATATTGGACATTTTTAGTTGTAATCTAGTTTTATTGAACATTTTTCAGTTGTAATGGACATAATTTTCTCAGAGTGAGAATCTCTAGAAGGTGCTACTGTAACATTTGTGCAACCCATAGTACCTTAATACAAGCCTATTAAAAGACCATTGAATTATCCTAACTATAAAAAAGACTATTTTCTGGATGTTCATGTATGAGTATTCAAAGCCACTATCTAAGCTAATTTTTTTTTAAATGACAAATGTGTGGGGTATTGTTGTAAAGCTTGAAACAATTGCCAATGAGGTGAACTCTTCAACTACACGAAGTGAATTCCTCAAGGTTGTGCACATCTCTTGAAAATGGATGCTCCAATGTTAACCTCCCCTTAGACGTTTGCATGCACATTCTAGACCTTTTGGAATTTCATATGTCTGTTGCAAACCTATTACACCTTTCTACTATTTCTTTTGCACATTTCTCCTTTCACACCTCTACAACATTACAATGTAAATGAAGCCCAACACCAAAAAAAATCAACACATGATTCCAAAGTAGGAGCTATCAAGCAAAAAAGCTCTGTGATTTTTATGACACAAGACATGAGCGATGACAAGCCCACAATTTTTAGTTAGGCATGAAATTCAACATGAATTCTATTCATTCTAAGTTGAGGAGATATTTTGAGTTTGGGGCCTTGTTGGGCCCCTTTGATTTTTTTTCATGCCATCTTCTTGATCTCATCCTGTGAATTAGTCAAAGACATGCTTGTAGCACCATGTTTGGCCAACTTTATGAAAGACTTTAATAACCACACATCACTATTCACTAGTTACAAACAATTCTATCTTTTTCAACGAAGAGTTGGTGGGTAAGGGTTGGGTATACCTCAATTCTCAAAAATCAAAGAATCAAGCAAAGAATCTTCTAGAAAACTATCAGTTCTTTGCTGGGTCTTGGAGGGGAACTGGAGGTTGTTTGATTCCTAGAATTTTCAAAAAACCAAAACAAGTGGTTTATTCACTAAACAAAAGACCTGCCCAACATTCATGAGGAGTTACGATTTGCAAATAATTGTACAATTTTCATATTGCCAATCGGCAGCAGAGAAGGATTGAAAAGTCCACGGAAGGAATGGATGAACTTAAAGTTAACAATAAATGACCAAATGACGAAAGTCAGTAAAAATTAGGCAGTCATTATATTTACGCGAAGTGGTCGATGCAAAGTCTCTCCAATCTAGAATCTAGATCTTGGAACAACAGGTTAAAAAGCTTAGAATATGATGTCAAAAGAGGATCCACAAAAGTGGTCCAATGAAGACCCACGAGTGGCTGATTACGCTTCTCAAAAGTCATTTGAACTCCCTACTACATCCCTGGGACCACCTGCCAGTCTACGACACACTAATTGATGACATATACTCATGTGAAGATTCTGCAACAGACTTGGGAGAGGGCTGATGGCAGTACTAGGTCAAGGGGTGTGCACTCCTCATTCTGTTACAACTTTGGCTGGAGTTCTTACTGTTGGATTTTGAATCCAGACGTCCAATATTGTATGTGTAAGTAATGCTAAAAATGTGAAGTACTACCTGTAATTTTTTGGCTTCGTACACGATTAGACAACTACATCTCCTGCTGCATGTGTTGAAAACCTTTGACTGGTGAAGCATGTGAAGTTTAAAACCTTTACACTAGTCAAAGGGTCTAACTGTGCTTGACCTTCATGCATTCTTGTGTCCAGGCCATGTGCTTATCAACCTCCTTCACCATATTACAGGGTTGAAATGTTTTAGAGGAGCTTCCCTTATGCACATACATCCGTGTGCATTCTCCCCAGGGAGGGGCACCTGAGGGTGTTCCCAAACCTCAGGGGAATGCACGAGTACTGCAACCTCCCCTTATGTATGCATTCTCCCCAGGGAGGGGCATCTGAGGGTGTTCCCAAACCTCAGGGGAATGCACGAGTACTGCAACCTCCCCTTATGTAAGCAATTGTCTTCTTTTTTTCTTATTTCCTCTCTTCTTTCCCGTTTGGTAAAAAAGAAATATTTCCATGAAAACGTGGGAACATATAAAATTGGGAGAGCTCACCAAACATAGCGCTGTAGGGTTCTTCTGCTGGGGGAGATCCCTCAAAATACACATAAGGGACTTGTTAATCTTATCTCAACACAAACCGGTGAAACATTTCAGTCCAAGAAATGTTGTGGCCAAGTCTCCCGCATTGCAATTTTCTCCAAATTGGCAGTCCGAATTTGTTTATGCCAAATAGTTTGGCCACTTAGCCAAAGGTCACTAACATCATACTACCTTACCCTAAGGTCAGTTTCATCATTAAACAATCCTCAAAATAGTGAAATGAAATTTTGTGAAACTATGAAGTTGACATGTTGAAAATCATCATAATTATCATAGGCTACACTCTGAATAATTTCACTACTCTTTTCACAATATTATAGTAGATGATTGAGAATATATATAATTAAAAAAAATTAAAGAACGAATTCATTTTTTGAAAAAAAAGATTTTTCGTTTTGTCAATGTGGAAACTGATCCTAGTCTAAATGGTTCACAAATAGGGGAATTGCTCGCCCAAAAGATTGTCAAATTTTGTCTAAATTACATATGGTGGTGGTACACTAATATTGATAGGATTAGAAAAAGTGGAGACTTGTAGTTTTTAATACTCTCTATATTACAAGGGCTATAAGATTTGTACAGAAAATGTACGCTATGTTCCCAGAGGATGCTAAATACTCCTTGGCTTGTCTTTTTGTGTCTTTCTGTACCCTTTATGGTTTGTGAGACGCTAAATACTCCCCCCCCCCCCACATTTCTTTTTCCCCGGCCCTGTTTTTTTTTTTTTTTGCTTCTCTTTTTGTTTTTGTGTCGCCTCAAATCCCCCCCCCCCCCCCCCCCCAATTGAGCTCTGTCCAGAGCCTGTTTTTCTTGTCTTCTTGCACATGTCTTTCGACCCCAACCTTCCAGGTGTAGAACATGCTACCAACCACTGGCTCATATTCAGGCACTGGAGAGGAATGAGTTTTCTTTTTTATTTTAATAACTTCCACAGTCAAAAAGTCAAACCCTGCGGCAGAACCACACGGTTTTCCGCAGGGCTGCACTGTCAGGCCCAGAAAGGGCACCGGAAAGTGCTCAATGGGGGGCCGGGGGGGGGGGGGAGGGGGGGGGGGATTGGTATTTAGCGTCTCGAGTACGGTTTTGCATGTTCTACTCATGGGACAAATGATTTTTATTTATTTTGTTGTTGTGGTCCTACACCAATTTCGAACTCATCATCTCTCAAGAGAGAGGGAGAGAGAGGAGGAGGTTATTTACCATTAACTTATTTCTAGGTGTTGAGTGAAAGTAAGGCATTGCTTTCTTCAGCTTATAACTATGTTGACATTAGTGAAACCCTATGGCAAAATCACATGACTCTGTGCAGCGTGTCACATTGACACTACGTTAGAGCTTTTTAGGGAGCAGTTAGTGTCTTGCCATACCTTCAACCTAGGCCAAAAATGGTTTAGAATAAAAGTAGGCATAGAAATTATTTTTTGGCAACCAATGGCCTGAGCTAGCATGCACTCAAGTTTTATTCTCTTTTGGGGAGGGCAGTGGATTTTTTTGATTTTTTTTTTGGTTCCTTTCGTGTTCTCATCAAATTCCCAACGTGTTCCCAAAGTCCCCAAAATGCTCCCCAACACATTCCCAATAACACCTCACTTATCCTGCATCCTTTGCCCTAAGTTTTATCTTGTAACCTACAACTTCCCCCAAAAAAACTATTGACAGCTTGATCAATTTTTGTGCCCATCACAAAAGGATTATTTATTTATTTATTACTTATTTATACAAGTCACAACAAGTACCCTGAGTTTATAATTAGTGTATTAGTTCCTGTTGAAAATTAATGGTGAGCTCCAACATATGACTTCTGATACCCCATTATAAGTTGGGGTTACCTATTCAGGCTTCTATAAGGGGGGTGCACCCATGGTTTTTTTTCTAATTATTAATAATTCCAGAAGGAGCCATTTGATTAGCCCATCACCAATATTTTTGGAACTTGGGGCACTCCACAACACAGAAGCCTAAATATGCTTTTTCACCCCAAAATAGAAGCATGCTTTGTCGTGCTCCTCTGGGGCACCCCGCTTTACAACTTATGTACATCGAAGCTGAATCCTAGCCAAACAATATGGGTTAGAAAACAAGATGCTGTTAGGAACATCTTAAGGAACACATTGGGAACAAACAAAAACAACCCCCCAAGAAAAAAACTAAGCCCCCTTGAACCTTCTAATTGGGTGCTAATAAGTATTAATTTTTACAAAACTTCAATATTGGAATTTTTTGCAACAAAATTTATGTTTTAGAGCTTATATTGTGAATTCTACAAAAAGAAATACAAAAGTTTTTACATTTCATAATTGCATCAACTATTATGTACTTTCTACACAGATTCCCTCATCAAATGTCATAGATTACATCAATGTGCTTCATGTTGCAAAATAGAAATTCTATGTCCAAAACAAAACAAAAATCCATTTTCCATCTTTGAGTTTCTCTTCTCCTCTACTTACAACTTTACCATGTACAATGTCCATCATGTACAATATCTCCTAAACAATGCGCCAAAAACTATTTATGGAAAAAATTTGAAATCTTCCTTCCAAAACAAAATTCAAATCCTAGTCAGTGATTACCCTAATTTCTTTTAACATTGTTGGGTGCATGCACAAATGGGTGGACCCATTTGGGTGTCATGTAAACCAATTTTGCCTTGCAGTTGTCATTGTAATGCCCATGTTGTTTTATAGATTTTGAAATTTATTAAATTGAATTTAGTTTAAAGATCATAACTTGAATATTTACATGATGCACAAAATCATTTTACAAATTTTTTAAAATCATAAAAGCCATGGACTTTTGAACTCAAAACTCATGGATTATACCTTTGACTACCATAATTTATGTGGACTATGATATGGTCCATTGATTTTGATGGGGTGTGTGTTAAGGACTTGAAATTAGTAAGATATCATAATAAGGAAGCTAAGGTTAATTGAATTAAAATTCTAGGATTATACTTATGGACTTTTGAATGGGCTAATTAGGAGCATTTTTTTCTAAGTCCATATCATATTGGAGGAAGAGGTGTTTTATGGTATTTTTGTTTACATGCTTAAAGAAAGAGAAACTCTAAACGAGACATCAATGACATGGAAAACATATGGAGAAAATTAATGTAAACTAGTTGTAATTTCCAAAATCTAATCAGAATTTTGAGTAAGTAGGGATTTTGGATTTATGACAAATTAGTCCACCCATTTGTGCACCTACCCTACCTTCTTTATACTTTGGATTTCATCCTCAAATCCTTGAAATGCAAAGGATAGAAAACATAAATGTTAAGAATACTTCTACATAACTATCTAATAGTTGTTCCTTATGATTTTGGCAAATTTACAAATGTCTACATTAAACATTGTCCTTCCTATTTGTGGTTATGTTACCATATGTGGTTGATGTTGGGTTATAAATTCAGTATGAATGTGCCCAGTATTGTCTTCATGTACAAAAATTCATGTTTCAATTGTTGTCAAATATTTTGTAAATATATAATTTCAAACATTGTCATGCATCAATAGATTCATGTTGTGAAGTCAACGATTATGCTAGCTATTGTACCTGCACTTATGGTAAAGTTTCTAGCTTTGTTGATTTTTTGTTGGTGTTATGCCATTTCATCTTCCTTAATAACCTCCAATATGCTACCATATTTCATTTCCACAAATTTTACAGTTTATGTTATTACCAACCTTAAAACTTTTCCATTAGGTCTTGTTTGATCCTCTAGATTAAGACTATATGTTTTATAATCTAAAGTATGTACTAAGGATTAATACATGAATTCGAGATATCCTTCCATGTGAGCCTTCGGTTTTCTCTTATACGGTTCTTCATTAACATAATGTCTTACAAATATCTCCTTTAGATTTATAAACAACATAATTTGCACTAAATTCCACCATGTATCCACATCAATGGTTGGTGTGTCCAATGCCTTTTGCTTTGTTTTGAAGTTGGTATATTGCATTTTCAATTCATGTACCCATGTAGTTTGCACTTGGAGTAATATAGTTATAGTATTTTATTTTTTCCATATATAGTTTTCTCCAATCGAATTGTATCATTTTACAATGCTTTCATGGCCTATTCATAAATGGCCTACATATGTTCTTTTTTCAACCCTAATTCATTCTTATGTTGAACAACATGTTGTAATTATAGCTTTGATTGTTGAATTTTTTTTCTTGATCAACCATTGTATGGTTAAATCTAGTGTTATCCCTCGACAACGTAAATGACAGTAGGCTACATCTTAATGTATTATCTTCTTGAACTCCCAATTGGTAAATCCTAATGTTTCAACACTATATTAAATTTAGGTTTTGTTTTTTTTAACATGTTACTTTTCAGTCACATAATTTGTACATGAACAAAATACATGATTTAAATTGTAATTCAATCATTTTTTTTATAGCACATGAGTCTACACGGTTTTGAATCTATAATAATTTTGTAGCAATTCCACTTTTCATATTGATAGAAAGAAAAAATCAACAAATTACAGAAAAAAACATGAAAAACAAAAGAAAACATATCGAAGTCACTCTATGTTCCTCATCAAAATTGTTTTTAAAAAAAACTATAATCTAAACTTTGTGTCCCAAAAACAACAAAAAAAAACTCCACTTCCAATTCCAAGGCATCTTAAATCCCTTCAATTCTCCCATCATAAACTGATTTAAATTCAACCTTAGTAGTCTTAATCTTATTCAATCATCCTCCACTACTGTCCACTCTATTCCTACTAAGTCTCCTTAATTTAACTTGTCCAAAATAAACATCACAACTCTTATTTACTATCCCCATGCATCCCAATTTGTCTAATTATTATAGTACAATTATACCCTTAACATTCCCCCCCCCCGCTATACCTCGAATTTCATCCCCGAAATCTTATTATGTATAACTATATTAAAAGAACCATGAATATGTATAATAGACTACCATTTCTTCCTTTCTCACTCTATAGTTGCTTGTTTTGTAAATATAATCTTTTGTTCCACAAATTGTTGCCCCTTTACTATAATAATTTCCTTAGTCTGCAAGGAATTTTGTGTTTGTATCAATTGTTGTGCTTCTGCATTAGTTTACATATGACCATTATCCTCATCATCTTGTGATGTTGGCTTTGTTGTAGCTATTGTAACAAATTCAGTGGATGGATAACTATAGTTGCTATAACATACTTTGTGGATTTTGTTTGGTAGACACCTATTATTCCTCTTGGTCTATTGCATTACAAGAAAACATGATTTTTCGAAAGCTCCAACTTGACTCAAATGTCCACGTTGACTAAGGGGGATAATCATTTTGATTAAAAGCCTAAGGCATGAAAAATACAAGTTACTTTTGACTGAAACATTTGACCAAAGTGACATTTTTTACCATGCCACAAATTAAATATTCAGTCAAAAAGGCCAAAGGTCCATCAAGAAGACTAAAGCTTATTCAAATTAACCATATTCAATGGCCATTGTGATTTACACTTAGTCAAATTAGCCATTTTAATTTGACATTTAATCAAATCAACCATACTAATTTGGCTACTTAAGCTACAAGTTTATTTTGTTTAGGGTACATACCAAACCTAAATTCATAGCCAATAAGCCTTAGGTTAGGCATATTACACCTAGTAGGTACTTATAAAATTTAATAAGCTACCTACAAATTACCTTTAAGCACATGTAGGTATTTAAACTTAGTACATTAATTAGCTAATATTTAATAATTGGTAGTTAATACTCAATAATTTATTATTAATATTTTATATAATCAATTAATCACCAAATAAATGTTAATTAAAATAACCAGTAGCTAATTTATCCATTAAATTTTTATTGATTAATTATTATTCTTGATATCAAATTTATCAAAAAAATTGGTTAATACTTGATAATAATTAATAATAAATTTTAATAATGATTGATAATTGAATTAATTGATAATTAATTGATTAATAGGAAATAATCAATTATTAATCATTTCCATTTTTATTAATTATTTATTAATTGCATTAATAACATGTAATAGCCTACTAGATGTAGGAAGCTACATGTTATTTAAATAAATATTTGGTACATGGTATAACCTTTTACTCAGATAAGTAATACAAAAATATTGAAGTTCATGATGAATGTTACAATATGTACATCAAAATAAAAAATTCAATCAAGTTTATTACAATATGATGACAAAAGTTTTCAACTTTTGAAGTGGTAGTCCAATGGTAAGGACTTGACTCCCCAAAAAGGAGGTGGAGAGTCCAAATTTTCACAAATACAACATTGGCTACCTAGGTTGCTTTGGCTTTACATGGTTTAAATAATTAATCTAGGCTGCTTAAGCAAGTAGGTTTAAAATTGGCCACCTAACCATAGGTTAATTAATAGATAAATAAATATGATTATAATATAATATATAATGTATATTATTATTATTACTATTACTATTATTTAAAAATTAAATCATATATAGTTGCTATCAAAATATTATCAATTAGTAAAAAAAGAGTAAAAAATATAATAAAAAAACCAACCAAAAAGACCTAATCAAAATGTCCAAGTCCAAAACAACTTGTCCAAGATGGCACCTTGGTCAAATTGAACAAGGGCCATTTCGGGTACCTTTTGACCAATTTTCTTAGTAAAAAGAACCTTGTTTTCTTGTAGTGTTGGAACTTTTACTTTGATTTGCTCTTAAAATTGGATCACTATCTATTATCCCATAGCTTCCTTTGTAAGGTCTCCTCCCTTCAACTCTATAGGTGCATTTGATTAAACTTTTTGAACTTCTCCATTTGGACTTGCATCATATTAATTGAAGTTTGAGGTGTCAAAATTATCTTCAAGAGTTATAGAAGGTGAATCATGTTGAGACTATGGATGTTTCTTAGTATGCTTTTAACTTCTTCTTATAACTAGCTCCATTTGCCTTGAGTTCAACAAACAAGATGTGTGAATTTATTTGTAGCAAATCCTGAGTTCAGTTCCACCATGTGTTAACATTAAATGCTTGTAGTTATAATGATTTGTGTTTGGTCCTTGAAATAGTATTATACATTAGCAAATTCATACTCCTTCAATTTGTGCTTGGACTGATGTGGTTCCATAATTGTGATTAATTTCACAACTGTGCTTATCCTCTTCGCATCTTGTTGTAACTTCTAGATTGACTTGTTATAGGTAGCCTGAATTATGTCCTTGTCCCGTACAACTTCATCCCTCTAATGCATAATGTTTTAAATTTCCTCCTTGAATTTAAAGATCTCCTTTTCCTAGACCTGCACCTATCCTTGTAGACCATCCTTGTCCCATTGCAAAGCTATAGATTTAATTTCTAGATCATCTACTTGTTTTTTCAAGGCCCAATACCTAGCATCCTTTCTCTCCTTATTCAACTTTAACAAATTTATCTCCTCCTTAACCATCTCATAGGACTGCATCTATTGTTCCAAAATCCTTGTTATTTGATTTAGCATAACAATTTCCATCCACAACTTATTTAGCGCCCTTTGAAATGTTTTATTTGTTTGAACTTTAGTTGCATGAATCTAACATTGTAGATTTATCACCTCCCATTATGTAACTGCATATTTTGGCCTCCAATTTTTGTTTTTCCGCTTCAATCCTTTTGCATAGTAGCTTGAGTTTAACAATTCAATTCTAATTTATTTCATTTTATTATTATAATTTTCCACATACTAGAACAACACATTAGTCTTCAAATTTTCCTCTACCTCTTGACTCAAATATCCACTTATGTGTGGGATCTGAAATGTTGGAATTGCCCCCTTCGAGGTTTTTACAAATGGCCCTTTAATTCTATATGTTCCAAACCCATCCCATAAATCATATAGCCATGTTGAGCATGATGGTCTATCCTCTAAATGTGCAATTTGTTATGATGTCATTTGTACCTAAACTTCTTGTTGTGGATATGGTGAACATGGTGGAAACCACATTGGTTCTATGTTTTGAAGCACAAATTTCTCCTTTTGTTGTTCCTATGGTTCTAGATTTTTAGGCAATGGAGCCTATTGTGCAATATGATCTTCAAACTATGGTTCCCTTTTTGCAACCTATCTAGGGGTTGAACTTCTATAGCCACTATAGGTGATCTATGCACTTCCTCTTGAAGCTATTTTTGCCTTGATATGACATATGCTACCAATACCTTTGGTATTAAAATTGTTTCTCACATTTCCTTCCTTTTCTTGATCATCAAAGGTTTCTCCTCTTCTTCCTCCTCCTCTGAGTCTTTTGCACTCCTTTGATCTTTGGTCAACAACTATCTTGGTGATCTAATGGATGATGCAAGAGGGCATTTGGTTTTCTACAGTCAATCCTTCAACTCTAATGTATTCACCTTAGATGTAGAAGCCTCCTATGCTCTAGCTAGTGTAGCTTCTGGTGGTATTTGTTCTTCTATCTTTGGGAAGAAGTGCTGCATCAAAATCTCAATGATAAACATTAAATGACAAACATCTTTCTTAGTATCAACCTTTACTATTCCTCTAAACATCATTGTTTTAGAGGTTGTTGATTTATTCAACTTTCTCTACAATTGTTTAAACATGGTGTTTGCCCAATCTATAGCTTTCCCTTTCATAGTTGGGTGTTTGCATGTTATGGTGGACCCAAATGTAGTCAAAATTAGATGTACATAAAATACTAAAAGTATCACAACTTTAAATTTATTTATTTTGATCTTTTTTAGAAACTATATTAAGTTGACATGGGCCTTAAAAATAAAATAAATCAATACAAACTTGAATATGAAATTGCTTCATGTTTCTTTCTTTTAGTAAATGTACACCAATTACATTATAAAACTTGCTTGAAACATTCTATTTGGCAGTAATATATAAATTTTTCACTAATTTAAAAACTCAACTTCAATTTTATGGATAAATGCAAATAACACCAAATACATATATATCCTCAATTGAAGAACATTTTACAACTTACAAACATCATAATCATCATCATTATTATAACATAATGAACTACTAAAGGTTTATATTAAATTTAAATTTTATGATTTTAAGTCAATTCGAAAAAAAATTGATGGAAGATTTTTCTTTGTACATATATACATTATTATGCAAATTTGTATTGAAAATTTCCAACTAAAAGAAGTACTTCTTAGTCCTTTTGTAAAAATGATGGTTATGTGACAAGTAACTGCATGTTACAAATGTATTCCAAAGGATTATGACATCATTCTTATTAGCATTATTTTCACAACATAATGATAGATTAAAATGTGAACCACCTTTAACTGCACCTTTTGACCATTGTTCCTTTTCTAATCATGTCCCCAAAAATTTCAAATTTTGTCTATACTAAAACTTGCAACATTGTGACAAATTTTTGGGTCCACTATAACATGCAAACACCCAATTGTCATGATGGATATGGCATTTTTGTTACTAAAGTAGCAAACCTTGTCCCTCTGATAAATAACCTGAATTATTGTAGGGAGAAAAATGTTGTAAAGTTATTTCATCTTACTAACACTCCATTGTTCTGCATTAACATAAGCTCTTGGCAAAGCAATGCGTTAAAAAATAGCTTTTTCCAACTAGTGTTGGAGATTTTGAACACATCTATAATTATATGTTTATCTATATTGCTATAGTTTTTTCACCTAACTTTGCATAAATGGTCTTTCCTTTATTAGATAAATGTTGAGAAATTCCACTAGCCAATCATGGTGTGGTGTTCTCCACTATAGTTCAAACAAACCTACTAGCCTAACTCTTAATGCCCATTTTTTCTCATCTTTTCCCATCTTCACTGAAGTTGTGATTTTTTTCAACTTTTGAGTATAAGATTGCTCTATCTGTGTAAAAATCAACCTCTCTAGCTTTGGTGAAAGTATAAACCTAGCTTGACAAAACATTATACTAATTTTTTGCTTCTTTTTTTTAGACTTAGAATGGCTAGGTTTCGAAGAACCTGAAACAACCAAAGGTACATATGAATCTATAAATGATTGTGGTGTTGAGATTGTCTCTTGTCTCAATAATTGAAAAAAGTGAAGGTCGTCTTTATCCTCCGAATTTGTTAACACCACTGTCTTTAGATCAACTTGTGGTCTTGAAATCCCCTGTTTTCTCAAAAAATGCAACCATTTCTTGATGTCATTTTTTGTGTGTGCTAAAATACACAAAGTTGCTTCAATCCTTCTCCTCAAATTGTAATCTAGAGAAGAATTTGGAGAATGGACTTGGAGTTGTGTTGGATTTGCAATTCCAAAATGTGAAACATGGTCCATCCTTTTTGTTTGGACTTCTACAATAAGTGTTTCCTAAATTTGAATTTCTCTATTTCTTTCATAAATTACATTTTATGCTCTTCTTCCTTTTCTTGGCCAATCCTTCTAAGTTTTCCCACTAAACTTTTGTTGTTCATTTTGATCTGCTAAAATTCATGAAGATTAGAAAAACTGAAAAATAATAATTGTTCATAATCAACATCATGCCAAGTCAGTGCCATTAACTCCTATACTCCTTGATGTGTCGCTTTACCTTTTAGGGTTTCGTGATTTGAAACAATACACCATTTATTGTCACCAATCACTAAATATGAAAAAAATCATCCAAATCCACCTCCATAGATGATTCTTTCACTTGTTGCATGGATTTTTCATCAATTGGCACAATATGTATCATGAAAACTAATCCATTATGATAATCTTCAATAACCTTGTATGGTTGAAATTGGCAACGAATTGAAACAATTTTGTTGTGACATCACGATGTTACAAGGAGGCTTGTCTTGCTTATGAGTCCCTCTCCACATAGTTGTATTTCTGAATTAAAACCTCATACTATAAAATCACAATTAATACAAAATTTATGCTTCCAACAATTCAAGTAAACATATTCCCATCCTTGGGAATGTCCCACACAATAACTTTGGTATGCAATGAGTTCAAACTTAGAGGCCCATTACCAACATCCATGAATGTTTGTGGGTTTGGTGATGGGCTATTAGCTTATAATTTGGTCAATGTGCCCCACTATGGTTTGGGATCCAATGTGAAAACTTGAATGAATGGAATTTCTTGTGATCCTAACTTCGCCAATTCCTCATTTGGGTTCATTTCAATCATGGATGTTACCTTTTAATAACTCAAACCCATGTGAAAGGCTTGAAAATCTATTTTCCAACTTGCCCCCAAATGAATGTCATCAATAGTGAAACCTTATAGTTACACTAGTAAAGATGTGTCCTTAATTTATTGGGGGTTTCATTAATCATTTAGGTGAAATCACCACTAATTAATTATATTATAATTCTAATGAATTATAAATTAAATTAAATTATTCTGAATTACTTATATATTTTATTTAATATTAATTTGAATGATTATTTCTTAAATTAATAATAATAAATTATTTTTTAATGTACATACGGTCAACATACAATGTTGATTATCTAGTCAACATGTACCATTGACCACATGGAAGTTTTACCAAGGTTTGAACCTTGGACTCCAAGGTGATAATTTCTTCCCATTTAACCATTTCATTTGATATGAAACAAGCAAGGTGATTATTCGATTTATTATGTTGTTTATTCCAAATGTTTTGCAAAAAAATCAGTTTTAATTATTATTATCTTTCTCATACTATGTATAAATGAAAAAATTAAATTTTCATTCTAGAGCAATTTTTCAAGATGTACACATTTTTAATATTTGAAAGAAACAATAATTGTTTAATTTGAATGAAAATGCATTTGAATATTACAATGTAATACATTTGGGTGCAGTCATACTAACACGTACCAAAAGTATTTGTAACCACTACTTATTTTTTTGAATTTTTAGATTATAATTTAAAAACAAAAAAAATAGAATTTTTAAAAAAATGTTATTGTGAATACATTATGTACATGTCAAAAAAATTTGGAATCAATTTAATGAGTGAAAAATATGTATAAGGACTTTTAACTTCTTGTAACCATTGTTTAAAATACGTATAAAAGCAACTTAAAGCAGTTTTGACACTAAAAGCACAATTTGAAAATAAATTTTAATGGCATATTTTTGGATTAAAAAAATATACACCTTAACATAATAATATTTTTTAAAATTAAAGATTTTTTTTTTGAAAGACTTATTAAAAAGATTTTAAGAAGATTTTAAAAATAAAACAATGGGTTAAGCGGGCACGTGCGGTTCCTAATAGAGTGGTTGGACCCATTTCAACAATGATGTTCTGAAGATTTTTTCTCTCTTTAACCATTATTATCTTTCTCATATTTTGTCCAAATGAAAATAAATAAGTATCATTTTATTTTATTTTCCAAGATTTTCACACATTTAAAATTTTAAAGAAACAAATAAATTAATTTAACTCAAAATTCATTTTTTTCATTTAATATGCTTGGAGGAAAAACAAATAATCTTTCAAATAACATAATTTGTGAATAAACCTATTAAAAAGTAACACTGATATTTTTTTAAAGATAATATTTGATTGTTGATGATCATATAAAACATTATATTACATCTCCCCAAATTTTATGCATATATTCAATTAATAATTTTAAAAATAAATGTTTGTTATATTAATTATAACCATTGAATGATTAACTTAAACACGATGTTAAAAAATGTTATATAAAATATTAAAATAATGAAAATAATTATTAATTTATATAATTTTTTTCAATATTAAATTTTTTATTAAACTTTGTTATGAATAATAAATTTTCTTCTTTGAAGTTTTTAAAGTTTTATAAAACATTTTTTAATAAAAAAAAATTCAAGTTGTATGATAAAATGTTTTGAGAAATAAATTAAAATTAAATTATATATTTATAAATTAAAATATTTAATCTATACTTATAATCATTTGAATAAAACAACGAATGAACCTTTAAATGAATTTAAGGATACATGGTTTTATCATTTAATTTTAACATTCCATAAAACACTAATATAATAAGTATAATTATTAATTATTAATTCATACTTTTTACTCTTTTTTTGGTATTGTAAATTGTATTAAAGCTTATTTTGAATAATTTTCATTAATGTTTAAAAAAGGGTTTTTGAATGTATGAAAATCAATTTAATACAAATTATAACATGTTTAAAAAATTATATGAGTACCAAATATTCTTAAATTAATAATTATGCACATTTAATAAATGCTTATGTTCAATAAGTATTTTTTATTAATATATATTTCTACCAATATATGTATAAATAATTTGAATAACAAAAATATGAACCTTAATGAATTAGGTGTAAATGATTTCACCCATGGGTGAAATTGCACTAGGCTAAAACATTAGCTAGTGAACCTATTTCACTTTTAAGGCCTCGTAATGAAATGAATTAATGAACTAGACCCATGTTTCTTAATGGTGTCAACTTTTGTTTGTCACTTTGGGTGGTAATATGTAATTTCATTTAAAAAATCAATGGTGACTTTAAGGGGATATAAAATCACACCTCCAACCAATATGTCATAAGATGTAACATGAATAATAATTGTTTGGGGCCACATTATAGTGTATTTTTATCAATTTTTAAAAATTAACTTGGATTGTAATCTATTACTTGGTTAACCTTTGAGCCTTTTCTAAACCACCCATTGATGTAAAAATTTGGTATGGCATGGGTTGAGATCAACATTGGTCAATCCAAGACCATCAATAATAACCTTATTGTTAATGAGGTTTTTCTATTCCCATTAAGGCTAATTCACCTTTGGATTTTTTTCAACAACTAGTTCCTATGCAACAACATGTACATACAACACACAAAATAAAACTTAAGCTACTACAAATCCTAAATTAACATGTACATAAATTATTCAAACTTGAGGGAAATAGGCTAAAAAAATAATTATCCATGTTCCATAATTCAAAAGTGGAAACACATAATCATGAATGAGATCCAAAAGTCTCTCAACAAGTCTGTCCTCCTAGTCTTATAATAGCTAATTCAAAATACAACAATCATAACTCGCCATTATAAATAGTCATTAGCCAATACCTAGACCAACAATCCAAAATTCAAAAACCAATACACCTTGCTTAACTACTTGTCCAACTACCGGTTTTGTCAAGTACAAGTTCTATAGATTACCTATTGACTAACATGTCAACCTATCTTCTTAACCCAATCATTACCTACTAGGTTTAGTAAATGGTTAGGTTAACACTACAAGTTAGTTTAAATAACAAGTTTTGACACTTGTTAGGTTTAATAACCTACTTATATTATTAACCTATTAAGTCACATGTTACCAAATTTGGGTAACATTATCCCCTTTTGAAATCTACATTTCGTCCTCGAAATGTTATAGTTCAAAAGTTCAGGTTGGATTTAGCTTTCTGTAATCGGTTGATTGATGATTTTTTCGACAGGCTCAACACCTATTACCTCCACAAGTTCAACTTGACTCAACATTTGAAGACCGATTGGCATTGTAGTCTTTTGTTGATTAGGTGTGTCTTCAAATGTCGTTATGGGTGTTGTGTATACCTTTGAAACATGCGGGGTATTTGATATCAAAGTAACTTCATGACCTATACTTATTTGGTGTGGGGCCAGAGGTACATTAGTAGATAAGAATTCTAAATATTATAATTTACTATCTAGTATAATATATGAAGGATTAACATGTTCATCATGTTTCTTGTCAAATCTCTTACTACCTTCCACATATTGACTAACAATAGTGATTACTAGAATAGATATAGTAAAAGTCTAAACATGTAAGGGTATGACTTCTAAACTTGTTCCACCTCTAAATGGACTAACTAATTTAGTAACAAATTGTACCATAGATGGCGTTACTGAAACTCTATTATTGGTTCCAATTTCCATAGACACAAAACTTGGGGGTTCATATTTGAAATTAGGGAAAGCAGTTTGGTAAGCTTGTACTTTGAGTTGATAACTTTGTTCATTAAAGCAAGCCAATTCCATATTGTCCTTAATATGCTCTTCTATGAATTCCTAAACAATTTGCCACCACTCCTTCCACTTGGGATTTCTATCTCCCAAGGTTTGATTTTGCGCTTTGAATAAGGTATTGTCCAGCAATAATTTTTCAAATTCCTTCAACCTATTATTCATTCTAACAAGTAGAATGGGGCGAGGTTTGTTCGGTTAGACCTTGGTTGTTTCATATTGATCCTTCCAATTTTGGATTTGAATAGTAAGACTTTGCTTCCCCTTGTCAAATTTTATGTGGGTAGCTACATGTTGTTCCTTGAGCTTTTGATAGGTATGTTCCAAATTGGTTATGATACCTTGTTGTTCCAAATTGGACTCCTCCATTTTGGCATAATCTCTCGTCATCCACTCCAAATCAGCTTGGAGACAAGTCAAATCATTATGGGTTTTCCAATTGAGCTAGTTGAGCTCAACATACTCTTGTTACAAGTTTTTAGTTTTCCTAGTAGCTTGTTCTGCCTCATTCAACTTATTGGATAAGTTTTAGTTTTCATGTTGGACCCTATTCAATTGTCCTTTGATTGTGACCACTTATTTGTCATGATTTTTCAAAGTTGTTTACATCGTTTTTAACTCTAGGCTACAAGTTTACAAATGGTCATGGGTTTCAAACATATTTTCCTTGTCTTGTTGAAACTCAACTCTAAGGTTTGACAGTTCTTGCAATGTTCATAACCAGGTTGTGGCATTTTGAGTAACTTGCTTTAAAAACATGTTAATATGTCTCAGAGTTTTAGTTGAATGATTAGAAACTATGACAAGTTGAAAATTTTTAAAATGTGGGTTTTCTATTTGTACAGGTTCAACTACAAGTTGAATAGGTTGGCATGATTTTGTAACTGCAACTATAAGTTTTTAAATTGAAACTACAAGTTCAGTAGATATAACATGTTCAATTTGAATGCTGTCAATTACCTAATCTAGGCTAGGTTCAAGTTCTTCCTCAATGTTGCCTTGGGCGGTTGTTGCATTAAGCTTTTATCTTCCCTTACTTCTAATTTCATCCGAACAAGTTCACTCTTCATCCTCTTCTAAATCATTAACCGATGATCCAAAAGTAGTCCTGGATTTCTTTATTAGTGGTGAGATAATAGGTTCAGGGCTTAACCTGTCCCTTGGTGTAGGTGGTTGTGTATGCATTTTTAGTCAATGGGACCAACATGTGGGTAAAGGTGATGTTATAATCGAGCATGCTGGTCTTCTCTTTTTCAAGAACTATTCGTTGGTAATAGGTTCAGGTGAAACTTGTTGTTGTGCAACCTAGCACTTTTGGTTGGTTGGTGATGCACGTTCTTTTGAAGTTGTTCTTGATGAAGGCATTTCAGATAAAGGGAACCACTTACTAAACATAATGTCTAAGATAAGCCATGAATATCAATTATTTGCTTTAATTTTGCTAGAAATCGGGTTAGCTATTGCCTTTTTATGACATTCAATCTAACCAGTTAATTCAACCAGTAATTGGGTTAACATTATAGAACACCAGTTAATAGGTTGCCCCTTGTTGGCTAGGTCAAAAGCAAGGGTAGTCAAATTGTTAAAATAAACTAACCTCTCCTTTTAATATAAAATGTGTAGAATAGCTGCAAATCTTGCATGAAATTCCTTTTTCATGCGCATTACACTCCATTGCTCATTTTCAACAAAAGCATGTGGTCCCATAATTCTTTTTAAAGTGATTTTGGCTTCTTCAAAAGTTGCATTAGTAACATCTATTATTCCTTCCTTAGAAATCCCAAGTTGCTCATGAATTAGTACATGATCGATGAGAATTTCTTAACCATGTATTTGCCCTATAATTCTTCCATCTTTCGTTGTTTCCTAGGTTCATAGGAAGTTTTGTAACAAATCTTCTCTTGGTGTTGTCCACTGCAGGTTGAATAGACTTTCCAAACTGGCTTATCTAGCCCATTTGAATTTGTTGGAATCTATCTTCATCCATTGTAGCATCTTCTAGCTCTCCTTTGCCTTGGACACTGGTTTTTTCTTAACAAGTTTCTAAACCTCTTTTTCTATAGGTGCTTTGCCTTTTCACTTCATCATAGTTCTTGTTCCTGATCTTGGGCATTGAAGAATAATGTTGGAAATAGGTCCCTCTTCAAAGAGTTTTTGGAAAAATAATTCTCCACTACTCATAGGTTGTTGCAATTCTTTCTCCTCCATAGGTCTTGATTCAGAAACTAGTTGTGGTTGTTTTTGGACAACAAGTTAAAGTCCAACCTCCACTTCTTCCTCTAAATTTGAAATAACAATAACTTGTGGTACAAGTTTTGTTGTAGAAATATTGGTTTTCTTTAGAAAGTTCGATGTTGATTTTAATTCTTCTTTCAACTCCCTACTTTTCTATTCTTGTTCAAAATTTTTAATTCTTTTGTTGTAGGTGCATGTGAAGCAACTGGTTCTACATAAATCATTCCTGTTAATCAAACATGTTTTGTTCTTTCTTTTTCAATTTGTTCCATCCTAAAAGCTTCACCTTTTCTTTCAACCTCCTTTTCTCTTGTTTTTTGTCTTAGCCTCTCTAAAGCACTCTCACTCATGGCCCCTGCTAATATGAAAAAGAAAATGAAAATGAAAAATGTGACGGTTCTTTATATTGCTTCTTGCAAAAATGATTTTGTGGCTATGAATGGACATAACCTTTAAGGTTAAAAACTCCTAATAAGTAGACATCAATAAGTGCCTTTCCAAACATGTCGTTTACATCATTACTCATTATTACATTATTGTCATGAACAAGCAAATTATGATAATGCTGAACAAAAACATCTATTGCTTTAATGTTGCCAACACTAGTAGAAGTTAGCCAAAATGTAACCATTCCATTTACGACTACATGCGACTTGTAGTCATTTGCGACTAGATTTGGGAATATTTGCAACTACAAGACCAACTTTCGACTATTTTAGATATTTTAACAACTATGATGCAACTATTAAAAATTTCATCCTATTGGTTGCATCAATTTTACATTTATTTTCATCCATTAATAGGTTGATATGTCCCATTAGTCGCAATAATCACCAAATTAATTACATACTAAAGGTATTTTACAATGACATACAAGTGTATTTTAATGTATGTACTAAAATTTTTTATATATATAATATGCATACATATGTATATTGTTCATATAATGAATCTCAAAATTAATATTTGAACTTTGAATTTTTTTAATTTGAATTTAAAATTGTTATTTCAATTGTTTAAAACATTATTTGAATTTGAAAATTTTGATTTGAATATGATATTTTCAATTTCAATTCAAAAAGACTTATTTGATTTTTAAATTGATTTTGAATTCTAAATTAATACTTTCGAATCCAAAAACTAGTATTTCAAGTAAGAAAATTATTAATTGATCATAAAAATGGATGTTTTAATTTTGAATATTTTTATGTGAATATGAAAATTTATATTTCAGCTCTGAAAAGTTTTCATTTAAATTTTAAATAATCATTTTATTCGAACCTGAATTTTAAATTCCAAATTATTATTTTGGATTGTCAAAATTAATACTTCAAGTCTGAAAATTAGTAATTGGGTCTAAAAATGGACATTTCAATTTTGAATATTGTTATTTGAATATGAAAACTAACATTTCAATTCTGAAAATTGTTATTTAAATTCAAAAAACTTATTTGATTTAAAAAATGATATTTGAATTCCAAATTATTATTTTCGAATCTAAAAATTATTATTTCAAATTTTAAAAATTTATTGAGTCTAAACATTGGCAACTTGATTTTAAATTTTTTATTTGAAATTGAAATTTGATATTTGAATTCTGAAACTTAAAATTTAAATTTTAAAAAATTATTTGACTTGAAAGTTGAAATTTGAATTCCAAATTATTATTTTGGATTCTCAAAATTAATATTTTAATTCAGAAAATTATTAATTGGGTCTTAAAATGGACATTTTAATTTTTAATATTATTATTTGAATCTGAAAATTAACATTTCAATTCTAAGATTTGTTATATAACTTCAAAAACTTATTTGATCTAAATTTTGATATTTGAATGCTGAATTACTATTTTGGAATCTTAAATTTATATTTTAATTCAAAAAATTATTGATTGAGTTTCAAGGGTTTTTTCTACTAGTGTTATCCATAATAAATCACTTTTATAAATAATTATAAATGA
>Ga0116231_10001456_pt1 | contig 48324 bp, 43 predicted proteins | sample S1TSphgellanicum_2_FD_89695 | JGI IMG/M metagenome (GOLD analysis project Ga0116231, IMG submission 89695) | Host-associated microbial communities from peat moss isolated from Minnesota, USA - S1T2_Fd - Sphagnum magellanicum MG | ecosystem: Host-associated > Plants > Peat moss > Unclassified...
TACATATCCCATCACACAAATTGGCAAGGTGCCATTGTCCATGCAAGATGGGCAAACAAAGTACTTGAAAGATGTACTTCATGTTTCAACCATAACAAAAAATTTGGTCTCCGTAGGCCAAATGGTGGACCAAGGTTTATAGGTGACATTCAACCCAAATGGATGTTTTGTGGAAGACATGAAGAACCAAAGCAAATTGATTGCAAAAGGGGAAAGGAATGGACGAATGTTCACCTTTGATGTGAACATGCTTGAGGTGAATTTCATGTTATTCACACATGGAAAGGAGCTGGAGACATTAGAATTTGGCACAAGTGGGTTGGCCATGTTAATTTCTAACGTTTTCAGCTGATGGAGAAACAAAATCTTGTTGGAGGTCTTCCCGAATTTGGAACAAAAAAGGTGATGTCAGAAGTTTGTGAAGGATGCCAATTGGATAAGCAAGTTAGGCATCCATTCCCAACTCAAACAATTCATGTAAGTTCCAAACCTTTGGAAATGATCCACTCAGATGTGTGGACCATGAAGACAGAATCCATTAAAGGATGTAGGTACTACATGAGTTTCATTGATGACCACACAAGGAAGGTGTGGTCTACTTCATGAAACACAAAGGTGAAGTGTTTCAACATTTTTTGAATTTCAAAGCAATGGTGGAGAAGGAGAAGGGTGTGAGTATCAAGTGCCTAAGGTCCGATGGAGGGGGAGAGTATTTTTCAAATGAATTCAGTGAGTATTTGAAAGAGCATGGAATTCAAAGGAACTACTCATGTAGTTATTCCCCACAACAGAATGGAATTGCTGAAAGGAAAAATAGGCATATTGTAAAAATAACACGTGCCATGTTGAATGAGAAGAATTTGCCAAATTACTTTTGGGTTGAAACAGTAGCAACTATAGTTTATATCATGAATTGAACACCCATAGCGGCAGTTCATGGCATGACACCTGAAGAAAAATTCACAGGCAAGAAACCCGATGTTTCACACCTCAGAGTGTTTGGTTGCATTGCATACGAGCATGTTCGTAACGAAAAGAGATCATAATGAGACCCAAAAGCTAAGAAGTGTACCTTCATTGGATATTTTTCAAAACAAAAAGGATATAGATGTTTCAATCTTTTCACTCAAAAGTTGCAAGTGAGTTGAGATGTTGTGTTTGATGAGATGGTTAACTAGTACTCACCACTAAAGGTAGCAGAAGATGGAGAGGCTAGAAATGGTGATGTTTGATCAAATGTGGAACAAGAATCACAATTAACTAGTGGACCACAAGAGTCTTCAATTACTGGGTCTAGTAGCACTCCATGGAAAGGAAGATTAAGATCTTCAAACATTGTACATGGTAGTTTTCAAACATCATCTATAAATCCTCATGTAGATGATGAGTCAAGTGATTCAGATAAATGTGTGGGTGAAAAATCAATAATGACTTCAATCACTACTCACAAACCTCGAAGGGCCAAGAAAGCTTTGAAAACACTTGACAACAACAATGGAGTACGAAGAAACACACGAGTTAAGTACCCTATACAAAGACTCACATATGATGGCTTTGTAGCTCATCATTACACATACATGGTGAGAGTTATACAAGAGGTTGAACCCACTTATTTTGAATAAGTGGTTAGAAACCCTAAGTGGGACAATGCCATGGATGAAGAGATGGCAGCTTTGAATGCTAATGCTATTTGGGAATTGGTAGCTTTACCAAAGGATAAGAAAGTAATTAGGTGCAAATGGGTGTACAAAATCAAACACAATGCAGATGGATCTGTGAACAGATACAAAGCAAGATTGGTTACCAAAGGTTATGCCCAAACTTATGGCATAGACTATGAGGAGACCTATAGTTCAATTGCCAAAATGACAACTGTAAGAGCAATCATTACTATGGCAGTAGCAAAAGGATGGTCTTTACATCAAATGGATGTAAAAAATGCTTTTCTTCATGGAAATTCATAGGAAAAAGTGTACATGGAGCAACCATCGGGTTATGTGGACCAAACGCATCCTAATTTGGTTTGTAGGTTGAAGAAAGCTTTGTATGGCTTGAAGTAAACACCTTGAGCTTGGTTAAACAAGATAGGTTAGTATTTTGTCACAAGTGGATTTCAAACATCCAATGCAGATTTTTCACTATATGTGAAAAATACAAATTATGGGATTGTAATCATAGTCATTTATGTTGATGACTTGACTATCATAGGAGATAATGATGTAAACATCTTTGATTTGAAGAAGCTTTTGAAGCAAAAGTTTGAGATGAAAGATTTGGGAGAGTTGTGTTACTTCTTTGACATTGAGGTAATCTAATCTCCTAAAGGGATATGGTTACTACAAAGGCAATACGCCTTGAACAAATTATTCAAATATGGGATGACCTGTCATAACCCTAGCTTTGGGCTCGCGACCAAGGCAAAGGGCTTATGAAGTTGCGGGCCAAGAGGAAAGAAGCTCGGGAGTCAAGGCAAAGGCATTGCAAGGTTGCGGGCCAAGAGGAAGCTCGGGAGTCACATCACATACTCCCGGGAGTGTTAGAAAGTGTGAGGGAGTATGAGGGAATGAACCCTCACACTCCCAAGGCAACTCTCACTTTGGGAGATGGAGTCCCGATGGACTCCTGAAACTTCAGAGAGCGATTGCAGGGGTCAAACCTCAATGTTTTGTGACGTTCCTTATATCATTGGAAAGATCTTGAAGCTTAGATGTCTAAAATGGGCTTGCATTGCTCATTTGGACATCTGAAACACAAGTTGTGGCCAAAAGAAGGGCCGGGAGTCGAACTGCCAGTTTGACTCCCGACCACAAAAAGTCGAGAATCGATCCGATTTACTTAGCTACAGGGGGCGTGCCACATATCGTTGGAAAGCTCTCGACGAGAGCTACAACTTTTCTTTCGACCGCATTGCGATTCGAGGTCTACTCGCAAAGTTATGGGGCTCCAAAGTCGTGGGAGTCCCATTTGGCGCGATTTTGGGACTACCACTCGGGAGTCCTGGGAAAAATAGCCATTTGGATGTAGCCTCCGTGGAGAGCTGTAGAGTATACTATAAAGGGGAAGGTGGTGGCTTCCCCAAGTCCGGGCCGTGGTGAGTCTAGTGTGTCCGTGTTGCCCGTGGCTCGTCCTAGCACCAAGGGTGTTCCAACTATGCATTAACCACTTTGTGTGGGTCGTGTGTAGGCCCGTGTGAGTGAGTGAAGCTTGTTAACTCTTCCTAGTCTCATCTCGGAGCTCCAACACGCCCCTCTACCCCTCAAAGTGTTGTGAGCTAAGGAGCGTGCTCTGACTCCTCCTTTTTCCGTTGCTTTCTACTTAGGCTCACATTTGAGCCCATTAAGGAGTTGAGAATGCGTCATGACTGGTTGCAAACCCATTTCAATTCCATTATAGCAAAATGTGAAGTTAAGTGCAAAATGAAAGAGACCTTGTGGAGGATACCACTATGTAGGATACCACTGTATAGTGGGGAGTTTGATTTACATGACCATCACAAGGCCAGATTTGAGTTATGTAGTTGGAGTGGTAAGTCAATTCATGCAAACACCACAGAAACCACATTTGGATGCAGTGAGGTGCATACTGAGGTACATAAAACATACTTTGTAGTGTGGAATTTTTTTGGAAACTAAGAGCCAGTTATAAGTGGATACACGGATGCTAATTAGGCTGGCAATGTTTCCGATAGAAGATCGACCGGTGGTTTCATGTTTTCTTTTGGAAGTGGTGTTGTTAGTTAGAAACAACCAACAATTGCATTATCAAACACAGAGGCAGAATACAGAGGTGTAGCAATTGTTGCATGTGAAGTAATTTGGTTACAAAAATTACTCTTAGTTTTGGGATAGTCAGTGGATGCTCATTTTGTTTATTGTGATAACATCAGTAGCATAGTACTTGCTAACAACCCGATCTATCATGCTAGAACAAAACACATTGAAGTGCACTACCATTTTATTAGAGAAAAAGTTGTAGCAAGAGAAATTAACCTTATTCGTGTTAGTATTGAAGATCAAGTTGTTGACATTTTCACAAAGGCTTTAAGTACAAACAAGCTAAAAAGGTTTAGAAAAATGCTTGGTGTACTAGACTTGGATTTGAGCTTGAGGGGGAATGTTGAGAATCCAAGCTCAACTAGTTAGGTTTCATTAGTTACTATAGTAGGAAAGTAATTAAGTTACTTTCACAAGGTTGAATTACTTTCTTTACTTATATTAGTTTGGTTATTTGTGGTTTGGTCTTTTAGTTAAATACCTTGGTGTTGATGGTTTGACTATTTTTTTCATTGCACAAGTTTGTGTATTTCATGTGACAAGAACCTTGAAGTGTTCTTAATGTTATGTTTCGTGTTGTGAACATCATGTTTTAGTTTCCTTTCAATAAAGATTTATGTTTGCACTTGAGTAGATCTCCTATTTGTTAACAATGTTCTAACCCTGACATTGAACAATAGATACTAAGCTCATTTATAACCACCCAAGAACACATATTCTTATGCAAGAATGTGCTACAAATTTCAATTCTTTGAGTTTCCCCCACTTTTGTTCCCATTTGTTTCATTATACCCAACCTAAGGACACCCCTTTGAAGATTTTGGTATTTACTTTAACAATTGTTTACAACATGGATTAATGGTGCTACAACAAAAGTCCCCCCCCTTCCCAAATGCATCTTGATTTCTATATGCCCTTTAGTTCTACAATTCAGACCTCTTTTGTCTTCATCATACCTCAACATCAACCTCTCATATCATCTATCATTCTTTAGAACAACACATCTACTTTGTTAAGTCATTGGTGTAGTGGAGTTCAATAACGACTAGGCTAGTAGTCTAAACTGCAACAAGAAGAAAAACTCATACAAGAAGAACTTGTCACCTCCTTCATTCTGCCTTTTATCTCACCTTCCATTGTCAATTATGCAAACCTTTTTTCAATGTAGTCACTCCTTCCACCATTCATAGTTTGGTGCAACTCTTGTTCTCCATAACACACAAACAAACAAGGTTGCTTACCCATGCATTCCTTGTAGCAGTGATGGAATAATTCTCATTGTCGGCATGCGAAAAGTTGACGACTATTGAAAACAATCAAACAAAAAATGAAACCCTAAAACCCATTCACACTATTAGAATGACTTTCTGTTTGGTCACAAGTGTTCAAATATGCCAACTTCTATATTGTCAAATTTATTTATCTTCGAGCAACTAGAAAACTAGCTAGATAGTTGTGAATGATAATCGATGAATGTTCATTGAGAACTTCTCAGCGAACAAGAAAACCAACTTTACCAGAACGACACATGAATGTGGTGAGAGGCTGGTAGGGTCACAAGGATGAATCCAATGATCGTCATGGTCATCCATTTAGCTGGTGGACTATTGGTTGTTTGGCTGAAGCGTTAATTTAACTAGGAGGAACTAGTATAATTATCAAAACTAGTGCGTATTTTGATGTTCTTAATTTCATAAGGTTTGAAAAAGTAGATACGATTGTGAATGTAGACATCCATTGCGTCAAGGTTGGATAGTAACAACAAGAATTATTATCCACTTTAAGGTACATATACATGTGTAAATTGATTTTCCCAAGATGAACAAGTCATTTCATGTTATTTGGTACAAATGGGTAAATAAAAACAAGGTGTTTAGGCGCTTTGGGTTTGTCTGTTATTTGATTTCATCTATATACCTAATTCGGTTGCATCACACAAGTTTTTTGCCCTTTTCTTCAATGCTTCTTCTAAGTACCATACTATGAAAAGAGACTATTGCCATGAAAATTTCAGTCCACAATCATAAACTTTGTAAGGAACAAATGGGACTTTGTAATCTTTTGCCTTTCAAACCTGATATGAACAAAGTACATATTTGCTTGTTTGGTAGATACATACATGGATATGACAACCAAAATGAACATAACCGTTGCATGATCAGTCACTGTACTTGACAATTTTTCCATGCCTATACCCAAGTGGTTATCAGGGATTCCAAGTTCCAACATTGCTTGACACATGTTTAGAAGGGAAACCAAGTACAATCCGGATCTGGTTTGATTACTGCCAGCAGATTTCTAAATCAGGTCCTGATAATGCAGCAGCTTCCTCTCTGATCAGGACCAGATTTTAGCACAGGCCTTTGTGTCCTCATTTTTTCAGTCTTCAAAATGGGAGTAAACAGAACTTGACTAAGGACACGCAAAAATACAAATGTTGATGTTTCCACCCTATCTTTTGCATGCTCCAAAGATAACATTGCAACTGCATAAAGATTTCAAGTTTCACCACTGCAACCCTTCTATCTAGAAGGGCCTTCTCCTACTAATACAGTGCATCCCCAAAACACACACACACCACACCCAGAAATCCATCATAACAGACCTGATTATTGATGTGTATCTTTGTTTTCAGAGGGTTTTGAAGGAGCCCAGGAGAACAGCTAGCAACAATATATAACTCCTTAGAAATCACCAAAGATCCTTGAATTGGTGTGATAAACTCACCTCAAGCAAACAGAAACTCATCCAAAAATTAGCGAAGATTCTTGAATTGTGTCTGATCATTCAGATTCTTCTCTTTGTGTGACTACACATACAAACTTCCAGCACTCTATCAAAATGGATCTCATTATTTGTGGGTAACTTTCCCCTGAGGGATGGATTGTGGGTACACAGGAAACGAATTTCCAATGGGTTCCAGCTTTTTAGCTAACCACCATGGTTAGCTCAGTTTTTTTTTTACCACTTCCCTACTCACATTACCCACGACCCCCTTGCGTATTTATTGCTCATATACATGTATCCATAACCACCCGTTATCCTATCTACCTACATCCCTACCTACAAGAAAATATTCTTTACAGGATAGGTGACCAAGGTGAAACCTGATGATCGACTTGAGGTTCATCAACAACTGAGTCATAACAGGCTTCCAAATTCCAATCTATGGTGGCATTGTGAAAAAGTCCTGGAGAATTGGTAGTAATTGATCGTAGTAACAATCACTGGTTTAAAAATACCAAACGTCCTTGAATTGTGTGTGATATAATTCACCTCAAACAAACAGACACTCATAAAAATTGACCAAACATTCTTGAGTTGTGTGTCTGATCATTCACCACAAGCGAGCGATCTGTCCCACCACAAGCGTCACTTAAAAAAACTTACACAATCGCCCTTTGTTCGTTCCGCAATGATTGTGACACGAAAACAGAGGCCCAGCTAATTGAATGAACAAGCCAGGAGGGGGTACAAACTAAGCACTTCCTTTTATTATTTGAGCTCGAAACCCAATGCATAAGCCACAAGGTGTAACTTAAGCCCTCAAGTGTTCTGTGGCAACTAGCGACATCTCCTTCCCATCCCGTCCAACAAGAGACAGGACTTATAACTGGGCCAGGCACCCACCAGTACACGATGAAGGATGGATGGTAAGTGGTCAGGAAACAGTTTTCTGTTGCGTTCCAGTTCCCTAGCTGACCATGGTGGTTAGCTCCGCTGTTTTTTTAATCTTTCAGGTTCTTAGTGGGCAGTAAAGATAACCCTTACCTATATATAAACCTTCTGCTTACCTAGTAGTCACCTTTTTGGCTATCGATCTACATATATATAGGAATTGCTTCTTACACGATGGGTTACCAAGGTGAAACTAGATATTAACTGACTTGAGGTTCATCCACAACTGAGTCATAACGGTGATCCAGTGGATGGTGCACTGGTGGGTGCGGGTTCACTCTGGCCAATTGCGCCAGCTCCCTCCCATCCTGTCCAAGCAGAGACAGGATGCTTATAATTAATTTACATACTTAACTTACCCCAAAACTTTCATCATACAGATGCAGCATTTATCTCACGCTTGGCTGACATCAAGAAACTTTGGCCCACATTTCCAAATATTAGGTGAAGGGGTCAGCTATACTGATGCATCTCATAATGAATACAAACCCCACTTGGGAGTCGATGGACTGGAATTTTAGTTGGGTTAGGTTTGGTTTAGTTGTTACTCCAGAGTAACAATTTTCCGTTCAACTGTTTTTTTGTTTTGGGTCTTCATTAATATTATAAGGCAAATGATCCCAAGAGCTCGGGACTGACTACCATCTTACAAGTTACAAGTGGTTTTAGGGTTTAAGGTTTAGGGTTGCTTGGGACTAATAGGAACCATGCTGCAAGCTGTTGTGCGTTTGAATCAACACCAGGCCACGCCAGATGGTACAAGCCGGGAAATCGGATAAAACACTTGGGGATGAAGATATGGGCAGCTTGGGGTTTAGACACCTGGGGAAGATTGGGCAATTGTATTGCTGCAGGCAAATTTTCTAAAGTGTCTACCGTGGAAACAAAAGTAGTATAAAACTATGCCAGGTAATACTTTACAACACAGTTAGTTATAATTAATATGCAAACTGTATGTCATTCTATAGGTATTCCAATGAACTTTTGAAAGGTCAATAAGGCTATATTACCTTGAGGCGAAATGCCTTAAATTCAACCAGTTTGTTTTTCCTGTGAAACTTTGGTTCGTTCCATGCCATGGGTACTTTCATGAATCCCGTAATGATGTGCCATTAGTTTGACTCCTTTATTTAAAAGACTGCATGCACTAAATGGAACTTATCCCCTCAACATTTTAGGCTACCCATTTATTTGTTTACGAGGAAACAACTAAACATCTCATATATGCCACCTAACTTTGGTTGGGGCTATAAGCCCCTTTCTCCTTAAGGAAGTTGTTCCTAGGGCAACTTGGTTGGTATATCCAAGTTTTCATTCTCTCTCAAGCAACTGGATTGAATATTTCAAGTCCCCTTATTCGTAGAAAACTTATTCCTTGGAGACAATTTAAGTTGAAGAAATTACTAAAGAGATTTTTAAATTTATTTTTCTACTGGAAAAGAAAGAATTTGAGAAAATAATTAAACCTTGAATCTTTGAGTTGAAAAGGGATTCTAACCATTACATCACATTTATTCCTTTGGAAATATTGTGCAAGATATACTTAAACTATTAGTCATAGTTTTGATGCAATAAAAAAATTCAAATTATTTTCTTATAGGGCATTGTCCCCAAGTGCATCAATCTTGGTGCCATGTTTAATTTGTCACACATGTTTAGTGCTTGCCCATTTGTGGCACTCAACAAAACATTTTCAACAATTGATCATTTTGATTTCAGCGTGTATATTCTCTACAATATATGTTGAGTGTTGGTTCACTATCTGTACCCAATAATGTTAATATGAAAACATTCTTCTGTATTTGCAAACTCATGAAGGTTATTGTAGATTTACACTACACAAATGTTATGTTTTCCATTCAGTTTGTTTGTTGTTGAAGATTGTTCAAATTTCAAAATTTGCATCAAGTTGATATTATTGTGAGAGTAAAAATTGGTGGGGGGAGGGACTGGCATTTTGAAGTTTGATTTTAGTTTGGTAGTATTTTTTTAACTAGTTTTTTTACTGCTTAGAAAATTTCTAAAACCTTGTCATCAATTAATGCAAAATCCCTTTGGGATGCTAGCCAATGATTCAACACCAGAAAATTGAAAAAAATATGACTAACAGGAACTGGTTTAATTTTCTATGAATGGAAACCATGTTATTTGACTACAAACGAAATAACACATTGTGTCATAAGTGATCCACACGACTATGTTCAAATGTTTCGAGAATGTTTAGAGAATGTGTGTTGAATCAACTATTTGAAAAAAAATTGCATTTGATTATCATAAATCAATATGTTAAATGATTTATTGAAACTGCAAATTTTTAAATTTCAATTAGCCATCACATGACCCCTAACTCAATTATTTATATTTTAAAAATAAATACATGAAATATTTATTTAAATTATATATTTAAAGTAAATATTTCAGAATTTATTCATTACTTAGGTCCCTACCAATTAGGTGAGCGTAGTTTACCACCTCTAGTTTTATGTTTTCACAATATGTCATGCTGCATTTTCTTTCCGCAAATGAACAAATCTTACATTTAAAAAAAGAGGTCTAAAAGTGCTGCATGTATGGAAAGGTGATTTCATCATAATAACAATAACTATCTCATGAGTATAATAATCAATACATCAAATGTCTTCAAGATCATAATGAAAATACAAGTTTTATCAAGTGGTTGGGACTCAATGCAACCTTGCAATTGGTTAAATGGGTTTGAGTCACAGCCACGCCATTTTAAGTAGTTGTACCCATCTAACTATGATAGGACTCTCTAAGGCAAATGGTCATTAAATCCCAAATGAATGCTCTGGATTATAACAGTATTTTGCCAGTGTTGTGGTGGCGGAAAAGTAACCCACCGTTGAAAAGATGAGATCCTTCTTGAAGGTCGAGAGACACTAACCCCTAAACGCCACAGCAGACCATTTTAGTCCGCTGCCCTGACCATTTCTCCTACCTACAGTGTCTGAGGCTAAAAATTGACACCCCCATGGTATAAGGGACATGCCATATCAGACCTTGCAATGTCCCATTCACATTTTTCAAGCCATGCAGGTAATTTCTCTAAAGCTTGGGTAACATCTAATAACTCACATTCACATTTCTCAAGTCATGTAGGTAATTGTTTTCAAGCTTGGCTAACATCTTACAACTCCAACTTTTAAAATTTGCTATGTTACAAAATAGAGCAATGTGAGAGAGCGGTGAGCTCACACAGGGTGCCCCCAATGTAATTGGGAGTGGAAATAGTTGATTTTAATTTTTTTTTGTGTAAAGTCACTTTGGAAGGCCTACTTTGACCATCCATTTCTACCTTATCTCAAGACCATTTGCACAATTCTTTACTTGAGTCATTCATATGAATACTTTCTATCTATCTTATAATTTTCACCATTGACAAAGCATGGTATCTTGGTCTGATTCTTCAAAATTTTGTAATTTTGAAGGCTGCTAAAAACTAAAAAGATTAAAATTTCTATGGTATGATTTTTCATTTCTAAATCGAATTCCCTTTTTTTTAATTGAAAAAAAATCAGCTTGAAATCCTCTACAATTCTTCTAAGTCAAATTTTTAAAATTTAGACATAATCCATGACTTTTGGCTCACTTGTGAGGGCTGATTCGACTTTTGGATAGGGACTGATTTCATCAAAGATCAATTAACCCCTAAACATCAAAGAAAGACAAAAATACACTGAAATGCAAATCAAATAGGTCCACCCTGACATTTAGGGGTTAAGTAATTTATATTCTATTTTAAAATATCTTAAAAAATATATGACGATTTAGTACCCAGTAGAGTAACTTGTCAAATGGATATTCAGTTTTGGATTACACAATGTTCTTAAATAATGGGACAAATATAATTTACAAAAAGACTATAATAATTTATAATATTAAATATGGACACATTCTATAAATGTTGCAGATTTTTATGTTTATGATAATTTATAAAATGAATAGTACGATATAATGTAGTTGCACTACATTGTCACATTATCATGTTGAATGAGGTCAAATCTTTTTGCTTAACTATGCAAAATTATTGTTTGGAATTGCATATGTGATGACTTCAAGGAAAAACTGAAGAAAGGTGACAAATGTATCACAATGCACGATCATAAATAATAAGTATTCTTTAATGTTCATGCATATTGCCTTTCATATATAATTATCGTCAAAATTACCAAATCACCACATTTGCAAAATCATTTCCTGAAGGTTAGGAATTTGACAAGGTATTAGTACAATCATATGCCCTGTCCAAATAACATCCATTGTGGTACTATCCAAAGTAAAAATGCTTATCCGAAATAGTACAGGCCAATGACTTTTTTGGGTGGCAGAATTTGTCTATTTTGTGAAATGTTTTTGAGGACCAACTTGGGAAACAATTTTAAAATGTAAAATGTGTTTTTCTGGCAAAAGAACCTCAATTTTGCAAAAGCAATTTTAAAAATAATAAAAAAACATTGGAATTTCAAAATATGTTTGAAGACACATGCCACCAAAGAGGATTAAATGCACAAAAGTTCTTTGTTACTCAATGTTGAGATTATGGGGACATTACATGTGATTTTGGGAATTGAACTAACGATACCCTTTTTGACCAAACCTTATAGTCGTTAAATTGACCTTATTCACATGTTGTAGTATGTGAACTAAAATTGAGAGGACTAAACAAATAATTACATACTAGTGTGAACCTGGTGCATAATGCACCCGTCGAGTAATAACTGACACATAAAACAAAACCCATCAAAAATAAAACAAAACAAAACAAAACAAAGGTCCGGGTAGTTTAATTGACACAGAAAACAAAACCCATCAAAAAAACAAAGGTCCAGACAGTGCCTGGCAACTGCCCGGACAGATAGACAGACATACATTGTAAATTTAATATATAAGATAGTGTTTGGAATATATGAGGATTCATCTCCAGCCCTTTTATATAATAGATGCGGAATTGAGATAATGTGATTGATAACCTTTTGCTTTCATCATAATGTCACACATTGGGTTTTTACAAGGTACCATGTGATGTTAGGGGTGGGTTTTAATTCCAACATTCATAATTATTAAGCCAATGAGCAAGATGAGCTTTAAAGATGACTTTTTCATAATGTAATCCATGGTTTCCTTGTTGACAAATACTTCAAAGTCCATAAGATACACAAGGTGAATTCATAGATGATGTGAAATGTAACCATCAACATTTGCTTCATTTTAAGGGTGAAGGTATCTCAGTAGGTTGTTTTGTTTAGGTTATTCTGTGGATTAACCCAATTCCAAAAAAGAATGGACATTTTATAATTGTAAAATGAAGTGTCTTTTAACGTATTTTGACATAATCATGCAACATCCAAGGTTGAATTTAGAATATAAGGCATGCAAGCTTGGTATGTGTTTCCCCAAGAAAAATGCTTCCAATATTATTGTATCATTCAATGTAAATCTGTTTACTTTTTGTGAACAAAGTCCATTTCCAAAGAAATTCAGTTCCTAGTGAGTAGGTATTGAACCTTTGTTAAGTCCTTAGAGGCTTGACACCTTTAATAGAGTTTGACCTATGATCAACAAATGACAAATGTTCCGACCTCATTGTTGTTGGCCATGTCTATGTTGTTTTGATAGAAAGCCCAAATCATTTGGGAAATAGTATAGCACACAAATTTTGTCTTTTTTATTTGATTGTAAATGAATTTGGATTGTGGAGGACTTCAATATAACAGAAAATGAACAATTTTCAAACCTAGATTGTGGGTGGTGTAGGATACAGGGCATGTGCAAGGGTTGTTGTTGGTCATGGAATGCATTGGTTGGTGCAAGGTATCAAAACATAAGGGTTGGGGATTGGAAAACAATTGCCTTTTGTGAAAGGCTAATTTGTTAAATGAAGTTGGATTTATATAGTGCATTAAGTAATTGGTCTAGTTATCCATTAAAGGAGCTCACATTAAGTAATTGGTCTACATAGCCAGTAAAGGAGCAATTTGCAATTGGATGGGATTTTATTATCTTGCATTTTTTTCCTTTACTGAATAGTTTCCTTTACAAGTTTGACTAGTGTGCTGAATAGTTAAAGTCTTATCTAAATAAACTTGCTTTCAATCCATTGCTATTATATGGAAAACTTGGGGTGACATGGACACCACTACGCTGGCTTCTTCATTGCTTTCCAAGGTTTTTAAAAGGACATACTTGCAATCCAATAACCTGATTGGTTTTTAGGGAGTGGAAACCACTTGGAACTGGTACACCATCCTATTCAACAGTTACGAACACAAATTCGACTACAATGCAAGAAATGATAGGTATACAGCACCGCCTCGGTTTTTCATTTCCATTCTCAGGTCCATTACATGCATGTAGTAACCTCTTTTCATCAACCCAGATCTTCCGCCGTGGAAGGTACCAGCCAGGCTGGACTGGGATCCTCTGACCAGCGGAAGGTACCAGCCAGCCTCTCTCTATTTCTAAAAAGTGAAATAATCCCAGAGCTGCTTTATGTAGGAAAAAGACCTATACTCAGGCCCTTCTCCTATGCTAAAATCCATTAGTTGTCATGTTTTCCAATGGCAAAATTCTAAAATGTCAATTTGAAATCTAAAATTCTAAAGACCATACTCCTGGTTCACATGGCTTTTTCAGAATGATTCAAAATTTGAGGTGTACATATATGTTAACAACCCTTCAACATTCTACTTGAGTAGGCATTTGCAATATAGGGTTTAGTAATAAATCAGGTTTAGTGCCTTCCTAGTAATTGCATTAAAGGAGTGTTAATTGTTGTGGGCATGGAGATGTTTTTCATATTTCGGAGGAAGTACATAATATGATGATGTAAAAGTTTTTGACATAAACTGAATATGGATACCATGATCCTAAGGAACACTTTTAAATAGAATTGCTTGACATTATGGATTGATTATTAATAATGATTGGCGCAAGTTTAAAGACCCAAATGGATCTCTCATTTTTAAAAATCACCTTTCTCATGTTTATGGGTGGGGATAGGAGAACATTAAACTCTTGCTGAGTATCACAGGAAAAAAATGACATGAGGCATTATGAAAAATAGAATGCTTGCAAGTGCAAACATTTCATTTTCTGAAATGCCATACCAGGTCTTAGGCTCAGTAAGCATTCCTCCAAATATACTACAAACCGTGTCAGAGATTTTTACAAATAAAAAAGGCATAAGATGTATTCTCAAACACTTATTTCACAAAAACGAAAAGGTAAGTAAGTAGTCTTACTATTTACTGCTTGCACAGCCATCCAGTAAAGCCATGCAAGGAGCCAAGGACCCCTCATGTGTACGGGGACAGGCACCTTAAACCTCGTCTAACACTTCTACATTGTCCTTGTTGCTTCTTCTCGAGATTGGAGTCTGCAACTACACATTTGAGGATCTCCGCTGATCATCAGAGTCAAAACATATGCCACTAGTAAGTAGCTGAGCAGATTTGGGTCTAATTTCTACCAATATATGTTGTGTCTTCTCATATGTGATTGTCCTATCATGTGTTACAGGGCAGATTGGTCTGATGAGTGTGATACTAGTAACAAATTTTTTTTTGTCAGCTGCAAGGACTCTCACAGAAGTTTTGAACTTTTTGTTCCTCTTTCTGTAAATTAGGGCAAGTTCCGGTTTCTACTCTAAACATGGTAGTGTAAATAGTATATACTGAATTCAGCTGCTATCATGGGGTCACTGGTGGTCAGGAAAACAGTGGAAACTTGTGGGGGAAGGTGCTCTGAGTTCTAAGGCAATCATGAAGAATGGGCAACCATGCTCTCTGCCCCTCTCAGAGGTTAGAAAGAGGAGGCAATCATAGCTCTGAGGGTTACAAAGATCAGTCACTCTTTCCCCAACCACATACCATGGCAGCCTTCCTGTTCTACTCCAGTTGATGGACATTGGAATTACATGCATTGGAAAGAAATCCATGGAGGTGTTCCCAGAAACTTGAACTGCTGTTCCACAGACTACTGCACATATACCAGGTTTCATACTGTGGTACGTAGTCACTGTATTGTCCTACTCACGTCCCTACAGAACTCCAGCGTCCCAGCACTTTTAGCTGTCAAGAACATATAGGGCCCAATACTTACATGCAGCAGCATTGAACTCAGTAGGGAATTCAAAGGGTAAAATAGAACAGGCAGCTTGAAGCAGTGGGCTAGCCTCCAAATGCCGCTACAGAACAGACTTATGCATACCAGTCATATTGCTTCAAGCTGCAATCCTAACTGCCCTCTAAATTGTATTAACTCAACAATGTCTTTTGACATGTTTACAAGTTCTATTTACAGCTGGAAATACTTCCAGCAAGGTGGACGGTGGGACCATGAACCATCCATGTACTTACCTGACATTGAGGAGAAATTCACTTGTAGATTTTAACATTATGTAGTTTTCTGGGCACCTGTTCTGAAACAAGTACACATTCTAGACTTTTTCTCCTTCTCTCATGCAGAGACTTTGGTGAAATCCTTTGAGGGATTGGATTATCAACCCTTTCATGCTGGCTTGGCCGTGTTGTGTTTGACAGAATCACCTTATATTCATGATAGGCTGGTGACCTGTGAAGTTGCAAGGTCATAGTCACATGTGAAGATTTCTGGCCACATTGGGGCAGTTTTTTCCAGCCACTTTAGTGGTTCAGCATACGAGGGTTACACCTAGTGAGCACTGGATCCACAAAACTCTAAATATCTGGCAAAATAATAGCTGTGAGGTGGCTGCTGTCCCGAGCTAAGTTACTTCCCCCTCCTCTAAGGCTTTAACATTTCCATTTTAAAGCACCATGAGGGGTGGGCCAGTTGTAGGGTACTGGTGACTTCTGATGGCAAGGTTTACTTTTTCCTGCCTCTGTTTTGGATTTTATGAATCCATCTAGTCATGTATCAGAAATGAATCCACAATTATAAGAAAGAGAACTATCCATTCACCAGAGTATTAACAGCTTTGGGGGAATGGGTGACCTGATCATGAGACAGACATATACTAGCTGAAGTTTCCTGATACACTATCCAATACCTTCATACAAAAATTCTTTCAAGAACTTGCAACATTTTTCAGGACTTGTTCCCAAGTTGAGTCTACATTGACTTGAATGTCTTGGAAATTTCACTCATACAGTGTGAAACGGAGAACTGTAATGACCTTTACAACTGTTTCAATCTAGATTTCTAGTGATTTTTCTCACCCTCTTCTACATGTGGTACATAGTCCTTCTGAGTTTTGACTTTAGCAAGAGCATCATCCCATGAAAGAACCAAGGCAGTAATGCATCCTCAACAATTTGGCATGCATATGTTACAAAAAATATTTTATCTCCAAGGTCCTTGGATATGTGAATAGAAATACTTTTCCTTGTAGCTTGCAGTATTTTGGCACAAATAGTAACATGTCAAACCACAGTAAACGTGATTGCAAAGTGGATATTCATCTTCACAATAGTGCTGTCAGACACAGGGCTCCAAATGTGGACAGGAGACAATTGATGGACTGTCACCCATATACGAAGCAGGTTACAAGGTCTTTCCTGACCTTGAAGGACAAGACACCACCTTTCAGGGCAAGCACACTTCTTAACCCCCCAATTTTCAGGGCAGATAACAATGTGTCTTCCCCCCAAACAGCAGGCAGTTAGGGAGAAACAACAGCCCGTCATATGATGAACACATCATCTTGGACTACCCATGATGACAGGGTCAACACCATCCCTTGGGTGATGACTGTGTGGACTTTCCTTCTTGCAAAGTTTAGGAGTCCCACCTGTTAAACATTCTAGTATCATTTACAAACCCTCCTATTTATGCTGCTTGTAGTGGACAACTAGGTGAAATTTGGGCATTTGTTTAATTGGGGATGAATGAATGAGCTTCATTGTCAAGGGAAACAGGTGAAACCAAACCTCTTGCACAGTTCCCTATGCATACACTTCAGTTTCACAAGTTCGATTTGAAATTTGTACACCTAGTAAGTACAACTTGTTGAATAACCTCTGCCTCACTACTCCTTCAGGTTCTAAGAGGTCCTTGACAATTTGTGTGCCTTGTTTAACTGTGTCTAGAGTGCACATCTTTATCTGTTGAAACTCACTTGGCATTGGGGTTTTTTATAGTGAAGAAATGGTCAATGAACATGACATGGACAAATTTCAATGTGGCTCTAGATGTCCAATTAGTTTAAGGAGTTCTCAGGTTTCGGAGCCAATTGTTTAAGATATGTAATAGATCTAGAATAGCTTGTTCCTTATAACATCTGGCATATTCCTGCCTAAACCACAAAACTCCTCAGAAAACTGTTGCTGGCCAGGGGTACTTATTACCACATATAGAGGCTGCAGATCTAGTCAGATCCAGCTAACTAGAGAGTTTTTTCTAGGCATGAGTTGTTAGTTTCAGGTCCTGAGTTATTATTTGGACCTGCATTTTATTTCGAATGAATGCTCTCCAAACTATGAAATATTTGAATTCTGAAAGCAAAATCTGGCATTGATATTTTCACAGTTTTCTTCGAAGCTTGTCCTCTGAAGTTTCAATGTGTCACAAATTAATTGTGTTAAGAGCAGTATTGGCGTGGTTTGTAGGCCTGCATCTGGTATCAACACGGGTAGCAAGGACCCTACCAGTATACCAGTACCAATTTCATACCAATCTCAATACCATGTTTCTACTTACCTCATACCAGTCAAAATTCAGTCTTCAACCCAATACCACAACCAGACAGATATGAAAGTTTTGAAAAAATAACCAAATAACGTACCAGCTTGGTATGAAAAGAAAGCCCCAAACCCAGGACCAAGCATGTATCTCCCCCTTCCCTACTGACCTCAGGCACCAAAACAACACGATTTCCTTAGTGAAGAGATGGCCCATCATCTTAGAATATTACAAAAATACTGTTCTTGAGAACAATTCTTGCTAGCTACTTTGGTAACCATACAAGGTGATTAGAGTTTACTATAGAATCAGGTTGAAAAGTTTAGTGTAATCGCATAACAATTTGATCCCCAAACACTCAAGCAGGGAGAGCAATGATGCCTACCATAGTGAAGTAAGTAAGAGGCACTTCTCTGGATGAGGTACCAAGTGACAATACACTTGTATACCAAGATCAGACTTTGGAAAAACAGAAATAAACTTTGTGTGTTGGTTCCACAGTGAAAAGTGTCCCCATGTCATTGAGTAACACTTTAGGAGTGCTTTGCTCGCAGCCTCCTTTTGGCATCCAGTAAGTACCCTGTGAAATACTGAAGAAGATATATTTTTCTTAGTTATGGAGAATGCAGTAAGGCCACTTTAGACGAGGGTCCAAGGTCCAGAGTCCAATGAAATAGAGCAATCTTATTGGTTGAGAGCCATAAATTGGACCCACAGCCTTTACATGAGGGTCCAAGACCAGAAGTGGCAAATCAAGGCTAAAGGCATGGCACCATTTTGGAGGGAAAATAATTGGTTCAGATCAAAAAAATGAGCTCATGAATTGGAGAACCAAGATGCAAGCTGGGTCCACCAAGGCAGGGTCTAAACTCAAGGATTCAATTTGCTTCAAATGAGTCCAAATTGGTTCCTAGAAATTTGAACCCTGGACCCATCTAAAGTGGACCTAAGTGTATGTGTTGATGTATGTGATGACACTCTAAGACAGCCTCTGGTGAGTTCAATCTGGTCTTCTCTTTTCCAACAAACCTAGCATTACTCAATTCAGTAACACTCACAGTGGTGGACCTGAAAATGAACGTTAGATGTCAGCTCTTCCTTTTCCTACAGTTTCATGGTCAGCTTTACAAATTGTTTAATTGTTTATGCAAGTTGGAAAATTTCACCTCCTATATTAGGGGCTATTGAGTAATAAGGACAATATACAGGCACAATGTTCTGGTGTGGCCCATGTTTTGCTTTCAATGGGTAACCGCTGGTAGGCTGAAGTGTCACCACACAACTGCCTTAACCCTTTTCACAAGGTTCACATGCTCAATATACTTTTTCCACCAGCATGATGCAGCTGTCTGTTATGCAAATTACAACCACAAGTAGTTTAGAATACACTTGGCAGAATTTGCACAGTCTGTTTTCATTTCACTGAGGTCTGCCCAATGTTTTAGTTTTCAGGTTCTTCAGTTTGATGCAGCAATTCCACCCTAGGTCAATCTATAAAGTTGGTATGCAGGGTCTGGAGGGGTTGGGTAAACATGGCATTCTCAATTTGAAATATATAGCCACCTGGGTATTAGTAGGATGCAATGTATGACCTGGGTGATGATTATATTGTGAATGAAGTCTTGGTCATCCACAAGTGTAAGCATATTTAAATCATTCTAAGTTTATGTTTTACCCACAAGAGTTTGGTTTTAACTGCAGCACCCAATGCAAATTAATTTAGAAATTTAATGTTCACCTAACATTTCAACCCTTAATGAACAATTTCATCCCCTATTTGAAGCACTTTACAAATAACTCTAATGTAAATAAAATTTTATACATGATAATCCATGGATCAGCACTCACCAATGCACTATGACAGATGGATGGTAGGTGTTCAAAGAACAATCTTATGTTGGGTTCTAGTTCTAGTTCAAAACTATGATAGGTAGCTTAGTTTCTTCTTTTACTATCTCCTAACAATCTGATTGCAGGTATGTTAGTAGGTAGGTAGTAGAGACAGCCTTACCTATGTATAAACTGTAAACCGTCTACTGACTATTAGTCTCCAATTTTCCTACATATCCAACTATACATTGGACTCACTTTTAATATCAACGTGAAACCAGATATTAACTCAGTTGAAGTTCATCCACATCTGAGTCATAAGTGGCATCCAGTGAATGGTGCACTGGTGGGTGGTGGTTTACCATGGCTGAAATGGGTTTGTTGAACAAGTATGCATGACCAATCTAAAGACTGTCAAGCACTCTTTTCCTAGACAAATGATTAGGCTAGTGGGTCGGTTAAGTATTCAAATCTCAGAAAGATTGTTAGTTAATCCATGCAGGTTACAAAATACCTTAGAAGGCTCCTCCTCACTTGCCAACATGGAGCCGTCAAAACGTGCCTGGTTTCCCAACCCAGGGAACATAAGGTTACTGGTGAACTCCCACTGGCGGCAGTGCTGTTGCAACATCACTACCCATAAATTATTGCACGAATGATAAGGTTCCACTTGTGCACAATAAGTTCCAGTTGTGTGGACGTCTTTCTTTCCCACAGTCCTAGCATTGGTGTTCCTACAGAACAGAGACCCACATGAAAGGAAAATGTTGTAAGGTTGGCTAGTTATTGATCAGATTAATTCTCCAATAGCTCTCAATGCTGCAGACAATAATGTAACATGAGTTACAGATTGTTTCTTTGCACACTTCTTCATATTTCAGTTGTGGATGAAGTATGACTAGCATTGACCATTCATTCATGAAAATAAAAGCTTTGCAAGAGTTGCACACGCAACCCATCCAGATGCTTGCATCGACTCTTATTGAGAATGGCGTAGGTGTGCTTACATTGAGATCTACATCATCAAGTATTATGTGACCCAGCATCCACCAGTGCACTACCATTGAAATTTCAACTATGTAAACCCTAAACCACAACTATGTAAACCATCTTACATCCCCTTCACACAACCTAGGTAACTGCCTAGATGTAAGTGGGTATTATAGGTGAGACAGCAGACAATATAGGTAAGTAGCTAGGTGAGGCGCTTGGTGACTGTTAGGTAGGTAGATAGATGTGGATGGTTAGTACATAGCTAACAACCATGGTTAGTTAGGGGGAAAAGAATAATGAAAGAATGTTTCCAGTTCACATGCCATCCATCCTGCATGGTGCAGTAATGGGTTACAGTTCACTCTGCCCATCAGGTAGGGTGATTAACAAGTTCACCTCCACTTGAGCAGGCAAGTAAGCATTGATCCCACATAGAAAACAGTGGGTTTGGTTCCAGTCCTCTAGGCTCTGCTTAGTTTTATATAAGAATATACTATACCCCCACATCAATCATGGGTAGAAAATAACAAGCCTTTTGTTCCGCCCATGTTGAGATGTATAAGATAAGAGGGACAATGCATAGTTTTATATTGGGTCGTGCTTACTACTGAGGTGTACTCCAGACTTCATAGTCCAGTGTAGGTAGTGCACTGGGCACTGGAGATCATACTTCGTCATTAATGGATCTTGCATGTCAAAAGAGCAACAGAAAAGTGTATGTAATTGTGTTTCTCGAGCATTGTGCAAGTATATAATAATTCTGGATGTTGGCCCCAGCCATAATTCCAAACGCTAACCATTCAGAATGTTAACCATCCAGAATGGTGAAGACGCCACAGCACTGACAAAACTGGATAATTTAATGACTTGATATACGTCTTAAACACCCAGCAAATATCAATAAAAGGAAATAATACATTAGTATTTTGAACTACTAGGTATACTAGTATTCTCAACTTCTTCTACCACCACCTCTACTACCCAGGAAGAGGAATTCATAAGGGAGGAAGAGGTTTGTGGGTTTTATTTTATGATGAGACTCTGGCCTTTTGTGTCCAACGGAGATAGGGGGAACTTTGCAAGGATACCAGTCATAGGCGCGGCGGCGGCCAGCCAGGCAACAAATAGAAAGGATCTTGGGCGTGGCAATGGCAGGGACCTGGCGGCGAAGAGCCTGCGTCTGGGGTATATTGGGGGTATCGTGATCACCGATGGGTACGCTGCCCTGGTCACTCAACACCTCCTAGCCTAATGAACTTTGCCTTCTAGTGTGTTAAGAGGCGAGGCTGTATAAAGGCCAAGTTTCCATCTGTATCACATCTCTCCTTTTCCCGTATTCCTTCTCCTCCTGGTTTCCCTTGCAAATTTATCTCTCTGTTTTCTCGGCCTCTCTTTCTTGTGCTGAAGCTATACAATCACAAGTTTTCTATTCCTGCGTCTTTCTTCCATACCGTGTAGAGTTTTCCCTTTTGCTCCAATGAGCTGTATGCAATAATAAGTCTTGACGTTTTGAAGCCTTAAAGCAAAAAACAGCTAGCAGATATGATTTATTTGGTGTTGGAAGGGTGTAATTCTGGAGGTGTTTGTCGGTTTTGTGTGCCTGCAAAAGAAAATTTAAGTGCCGGGAATTGAGGCCGATGCTGGAAAGGCTTCGGCAGCGGCCAGAGGTTTACATGATGGACTAGTGGTGAGGGGAGGGAACTGACCGATCGGAGGTAGGAAAGGGGTGTTTTGTTAGTATTGTAGATATAGGGCTGGAACGATGGGGTTGTTGCGGATGCCCATGCATACTGGTTGTTGCAGTAAAAGGAGTTGTTGAGAATGGAATAATGGTTTTTTTAACAATTTCTGAGTCCCTACAGAGGCGACGCCTCCTGCGACGGGGTTGCACCATTTGCTAATTACTGCTGGGTTTTTTTTTGTATGGGGCGCTGGGGCCGAGTAGGCATCTGGGATGAAGTCAGGCTGCAGCATATGGTTTGTGATAGCTGTTGTTGGTGTCATCGGCATAGTGTCAAGCCAATACAGAAGCTCGAACCTGCTGTTTTCGTTGCACACCAAAAGTTGTTAGGTGCGTCAGGGTGGATCGTCGATCATTCCTTAATGTTTGGTTTTGTTTGGTTGTGGAGCTTTGCTGCGAGGAATGCCGCTTGGCCCGAGGCTCGGTTAAGCATCAGATCCTCTTTCTTGAATGTCAGAAAGGATTGGGGACCGTTGGGGAATAGGGTGGAACACCTACACGATGCTATCCCAGGCTTCGGACCAGGCTTCATTCCCCTCAGCGCGCTCCGCTTTGAGCTACACGGCGGCCAAAGCAAATAGACGACAGTCACGTCGTCTTGTACAGACCTGCTATCGGAGGGAAGGAATCGTTCATGGATGAGTGCTGTTGTCTCCGCACTGGGTTGGTGGTCTAGCATCCGCTGATGACTCCTTGCACGCGTCCCTTGAGGTGTAGTCGATAGCGAGCAGCTTTTGTCGCGAACTTATATAAGCAAGTACTACGGCATGTAAGCGAAACAACTCACCACCTGCACTTGATTGGTGGTCATAGTATTGGCCGATTCGTCTGTGCCTGCTTGCATAGTCGACAGTGACCAGTAGGTTTTGCACGAAGAGTTATTGCATTATCAAAGGTAGTATTGGAGCTTGATCATTGATGGGCCTGTCCACGAAGCTTCTATAACCTAGAGTGGCAATTCTGTGTTCGATTCGCATAATGACATTATGTTCTGGCATCTTAGGCGGATGGGTGCTGCACCCTGTGATTTCGATTGTGCTCTGCAACCCGACTAATATTTGTCAAGACATGCCGCAGGGTTGTTATAGCGCCTAAACGAAAAAAATTCGTACAGCTTCTCTTCAAGGAACTGAGTAAGTTAACTGACGCTTGTTTCGCAATCTTGCTTTGGCTGTTGTTCAACTGTAGTATGGTTGAGTCTGCATTTACGCCTTGCAGATTTTAGAGACTGGGGTCGTGTTGATATTGGGAGTAGCTTTAGATTTAATCTGTATGTGCACGTGCAGATATTCGATTTCAAGTCTTCACACGTGGACGTGCAACTGGCAAGATTTGAATCAGTTACTGAAATTTGAGCATTATGTTACCTTTCAATCGATAATATACATTTCCCATACACTTTTGAAAGAAGGTTAGGTTAAGTGGCTCAGGTTGTTTGTATCAAGCATCCTTGTTTTGTTTTCCGGTCCTTACACGTCACTGGGAAACGAATGTGATTGTCACTATATGTTCCGGAGCCATTCGAGGTACAAATTGTGGCGGCGGCTTTACCCAACCCAATATGGAGAAGCCAGTCTGACTACAGTTCGCTTCTGTTTTGTGGGAATGAACCTCGACGACATGGTCAAGCCCGCCAACAGTAACCATAAACTATGTCGATGCGCGAGCGTACGCCATGTACAACTAGTTTCTTATCCCTATAATTAGTGCACCACCGTGTTGTGTAGTTGTGGAGCTAAATCAGGTGCCGTCCACCTTTACGATTACCAGACTTTTCAAACCCACTCGGCCTATCACCTGCGTGGACGATGACTGTATGGACCTAGTTGCTTTGCCCTTTAAGATCCGTCGATGAAGCTCTATGAATTCCTAACCTCTTCTGTCAAATCTTGTTGCAGTCAGTCCTCCGCGGTTCACTTACTCATGTGATGAAAGTACTTAAGAACCCTTGACAGTGGTATGCGTTTAAACTCCATTCCAGTTTGTGGTTAGGTATCCATGATCAGACATGTCTCGGTTTTGGTATAAATAAGATCTCCAATGGATGGTAATGCGATTCTTACGACGTCTACAACGAGGTGGCTTTGTCTTTTGTCTTTGGTGCTGTGACCATTAGTTTCTGCATCATATAGTGCATCCATTAGGCAATACTTTTGAGTGACTTATGAGGAACGGTCCTTCTGATAAGAACATGTTTACGGTGAAATCTCTCCATCTTATCTATTTCATGTCGAACCAGACTGTTATTTTCATAAGCAAGTCGTAGTAATTTATCAGGACATTGACGTTGAATATATCAAAAGACAAATTTGTGTAACAGTAGACACTTGTTGCTTTGCCTTTTCAAATTCTTCTCTCCAACTATCGTTACTACAGTTATGTGTCCCGTTGTACAAATATTGCACTCTTTGTATGCATTCATGACATTCAAACAGAACCTAATATCCAGAAACTTTTGCTTTGAAATGGAGATAGTGCAGTAGGGATGGAGGGAGAGCAATGACTAATTCTGCACTTGTAATATTCTTCTACTTTAAATATGCAATCGTGCAATCAAATCCCAACACAATTCTCTAAACTCTTAACAGATTCATTTTCATCGTTTCAACCTGCCACCGTTCAAGGCAGGTTTCATCTCGATAACCAGCTGTAACAAAATGGAAGAACTTTGATCATGTAAAACTAGAAAGGGGCACATTGTACTCAACTGCTCATCAATAATAACTATGACCAGTGGATTTATAAAGAGCATGTCGTTTTCAGGTGAACCCGGTAGTACCGCCGAGGCAGAGTGGAGCAGCCCTATAACTAAATTATTCGTCGGTTTTTCTATCCCTGCAAGCCTTCCATTTTCCAGAAACATTTGTTTTATCTTATTTGCTCAAATCTAACATACTCACTACCTAGCTTACTTTTAAACTATTAACCGTCCTACTTGCTTACAAAACCACCTCCCTATTTAGAAGATGCATGAAGATTGGAATAACATTGACAATAAATTAGTGTATTGCAAATGTGCCGAAGTGGAATATTTGCTTGGCATCCTCCTACCTACCCACCAAAGTAATGACGGTGCCAATGATAGATGAGGATATTGAGTATGCATTACATAACTATTTTCATCAATTTCTAGAAATTTATGAAAATATATGAAAGAACATATGTAATGGATATTGGATCTAATGGGCCAATCATGAAGAAATGGTTAAATGAGAATGGACCAAAATTTTGCAATACTTTTTCATACCCTAATTTTCATAAACCCTAAACCTATGATAATACAAAGGACATATAACAAAACTTTGATAAAAACAAAATATGAAGCTTTTGCAATTCTCACATGTTGGGTGGAAAACAAAAGAACATCAATGATTTTAAGGGAATGAATGCAGATAATGCACAAATGGGTGTATGAAAAGAAGAGTGAGGAGACTAAACTTTAAAGAAAAAACAAAAATACCACTAACTTGATGATGGCAATAAAACATAGGTAATCAACAAAACAACTACTGCCACATAACTATCATTGGTTTTTTGCATGAAAAGCATGTAGGTACTAAAAGTTGTCATTTGTTTATATTTTTCTTACACACACATTGGAAAATATGAAAAAACAAAAGATGTTCCAGGCACAAGGATATATTTGGGTGTAGTTAATCTTAGGCCATGGAAGAATAGATTCTTTTTGTTCTTCCATTTACTCTGCAGCAAAAAACACCCCAATCAAAACAAAGAAGAGGAAAGAACAGGTACCTATTTTTTTTTCAATGCTGATGGTAACTTTCAAAGCTAAGAAAAAAAACAAAAAACAATGAGAACAATAAGAAGCTTGGAGAGAGTTAGAAAGTTTGGAGTATTGAAAACTTCAAAAGAGAAAACAAAAGAAAAAATGGGGAGTGGGGGCAAGAGGGATGTAACTAGGCTAGAAGGATGTGGGGCATCAAGAAAAAAATGTGCTACTTTGAAAGTCACTTGTTTTTTTTCGACCAGAAATAAACCTAGCCACCTTAATCGGGGTTCATCCCAAAATTAAAAAATCCCAACTGGTGCAATCATGGGGTCAAGTACTCTAGTTGTTTGTTCCAATGATGTATTATAATTCATCTTTCAATGACTATTAGATTGTGGTGTTCTAATCTAGTAATGTATCAGAAGACTTCTAAAGGTAAAACAATAAGATAGTAACTATCAAGTAACGCTAGCTTACAAATTTTACCACCTTTCACATTATGATGGGTCTATGGTTATAATTAACAAAGGATAATCAAGTCCTTGAATGAATGGCCTATCTATAATAATGATTACCATGAGAGTTGCTACAATGATTTGCAAATAAAAGTGCTTCAACAAACTTGCATTTAGAAAATATAATTACTGAAATATGGGCACTAAATAAGGGAATTATGAAAGGTTTACCTTAACTAAACACCAAACCACCAATATTGAGTATTGAATGTTTCCCTCTGTTGAGTATTGTAACACTACATATTAAAATAATCAAGTTAGGCACCAAACACAACGAGAGACAAGCAAGGACCTCATAAAATAGGCACATTTCATAGTCAAGTTATATTAACAAATCTCACAAGTATGATTACCCAGGCAAATGCAAACCAAATGTACTTTTATCTTATGGGTTTCAAGATCTTGTAGTATGTTTGTTTAATGGGAGGAGCTCCTCAAATAAATTATGTTAGCACTACAAGAATCGCGTAATAATTTTATTTTTAAATATGTAATCTATATCCTCTTGTTTGTCTATTTTTTTCTTGGGACAATATAGTCCATGCATGGCATTAAACATAATCAACCTTCCATTTTTGCCAATTCAATCTATACACATCAAAAAGTCTTTAAACAGTTTTTTGGCAATGTCTTCACAAAAATTGCAAAAAGATTTTTGACCAATGATCCAAGTTGAGATAATTTATTCTAACAAAGAAATCTTTAGTGGAACGCCACCTTCTATAAGTCAGATGAAGGTTTATTAACAGAAGAAAATACATTTTCTCACTCTAGAAAAACCCTATGTGCCTTTTGAAAGGCACATCACCACATTAAGAAGCCACAACTTTCTACCCTTTTGCTCAACTCTTTTAAGATGCCAGTTAGAAGCATAGCCTTCTAATGCTATCTATTCGAACACAAAAAATCCCATCAAAAGTTGAAATAATTGAGGGAGGTTAATGTGTAGCTTTTCATTTAGCACATTTGGTAATAGAGTCTTCATGCTTTCATCCAAGGCTTGTGAGCCAATTATGTCGCGACCCCACTTTGGCCAAGTGTGGGGGTGAAGCCCAACACTTGGAAAAGTTGGAGATTTGGAGTCCTCCGGGACTCCCGAATGTTTAGAGCTCGACAGCAAGGCCCAAAACACCTTGCATTGAGGTGTTCTTAGTGTCATTGGAAAGGTCTTGAAACGTAGATATCGAAAATGGCCTCGCATTGGCCATTCGGACATCTGCAGCCCAAGTTATGGGCAAAAGAAATGCCGGGAGTCAAACTGGCAGTTTGACTCCCGACCACTAAAAGTCTGGAATCGACCTCTTCTCGACGTCCAAATTGAGAGTGCAACACTGCATTGAAAAGATCTCGACGAGGGCTACAACTTTGCTTTAGACCTCGTTGCGATCGGACTCCACAGTCGGGAGTTATGGCCGTTCAAAGTTCCAGGAGTCCAACCGGGACAGTTTCAGGACTCCATTTCGGGAGTCCCAACAAAATGTGCCATTTGGATGTAGCCTCGGCGACCAGCCGCAAAGAATACTATAGGGAGTAAGGTGGTGACTTACTCTCGAATCCGGGCCCTGGTGAGTCTTGTGTGTCCAAGTGCCCGTGGTAAGTCCCAACACCCAAGGGTGTCCCGAATGCTAAACTAACCTCTTGTGGTTAGTTTTTTGGATGCAGATTCACACGAGCTAAACTAGTCCCTCTTCCTAGTCTAATCCTTGGGCTCCCAACTCGACCCTCTACCCCTTTCTAGAGTTGGAAGCCGGGAGCACGCCGCTAAGTCACAATTTCCACAACTTGACTTTGGGAGACCCTCAAGTGGGTTTCACCCCGTGACTTGGGAGCACGTCAAATTAACTAAATAATGGTAAATCTGCCAAACAATATGAATTTTCAAAGTTGGAATTTTATAAATTAATTAATTTATTATGTTATGGCAATAAAAACCTTCCACTAAGTAATAGAGGGATTAGTGGAGTGAACTGTAAGTGCATCACAAGTGCATTAATTTGACTCGATGCCATGTCTTGCTCCATTTGATGAAAAATATTCTTCAACCTCTTACCTTGTTCATGAGCAAGGAAGAACAATTTAAAAACATGCATCAAGATGACACTTTTATTTTGCCAAATTTCACTTACTAGATGTAGTTCAATATTATTATTATTATTATTATACAACATGATTCTGACAATTTGAAGGCTTTTTACATTCACAGGTGTAACAAACAAAATACATGCACAATTTAAAGGCACGTAAAGTTTGCATTCCCAATTTTGAAGATGAAGGCATGGCTTTCATAAATAGGGTTACAAGGTGAAATGGTTTACCACATTTTCCCCAAATTATCAATAAACCACCACCCAACACAAATCCCCAAAAAAAAGTCCCAACCCTTCAAATCATAATTTGGAAAGGAAATTTGTTTTTTACTTGGGACCTTGATATGACTTCAAAAAAAAAATTTAAGGAAAATTCTTGTAGCCTAAGGAGGGACTATCCATAGGAATATGTAAATGAAGTGATGATCATCCTTCTTCATTTTGGCTACTTACTAGAAGAAGAAAACATAGGAATATGGTGATTTTTCCTTTTTTTCCAAACTTCCGACAATTGAAACATTGAATATCACTTCATTTTCAAAATTTTAATTTAAGTTTTGTCTTTCAATCAATTTTTGGCAATATAATAAAGGTTACTTGGAAATGTCTTGATGAGGTTCTATATTAAAAATGGATTTGTATGTCCCAAATGGTTATGTTTCTTGGGAGTTATGAAATTTCAAAAGCTAAAACCTTTGTTGTGTGCACCATTATTGGCACCTACAACTATCAATGTCATCACACTCACAACACATATCACACTAACATCCTAAATGGTACACCACATCCAAACCATTCCCCTATCTAGGGCTAAGGTCCCCCCCTAAGCTAGATAGCACTATAAAATTACTTAGGCAATTCATCATGGATGAATCCTTTGGTTCCAATGTAAAAGGATCATTAGGCCGGGTGCAAATGTGAACCCCATTGTTAGTCACCTAGATATGAAATCTTTTAAATCCTCAGCCAAAGGTGAGACATCATGGGAGAAAACCTTAGATTGATCTTACTATGTGATTGTGAAAACCACATCTATTGGGTGCACCGAGGGCAAAACCATTTGCCAACTAGTACCTAATCCAAAGGCGGTGTCAAACATGCCATGTGCCATTCTTTTGAACACCGGTCACAAATCGACATAATGGTAATTCCTATGGATTACCCACACAACATACACCGTAAACCAATAAGTATAACAACCAAGGATTGGTCAATTTGGCCATCCACATTGTGAGAATGACATGGTGCACAATTACACACATGGTCCTTCCATGTTTGACAATCTCGTCTAACAACAATATTCTGGAAGGTAGGATCTTTCGAACACACAAAATCACACGACTTGTAGTCACATCCAATGTGGTGGGGCTGTTTGTTGTAAGTAAACATAATTCCGTGGTTCAAACCTATGAAATTGAGGTCAATAACTTCCTCCACGAATCCAGGCATATCGAAAAGTATCTTAGTGTTGAGCAATTATAAGATTCTCCATAGCCATAGGCATCACACACCTAAACAAACCAGCCCATTGCTCACATGCTTGAATCCGCACTAAAGGATCGTTGAGACTAATCACAGTCATAGCATCACATCGAATGGAGGTTAGTAGTACGAAATCCTAACCGAATACCAAAAAATATGGTGAAAAAGATGCCAATGAAGCTTGCCGCCTAAACTTATATCCCATGGCCAACCATGGTAATTACAAGTCCCAATATCAAGTGTGGCCTTTCTGAAGTTATTACTCACGGATTTATTACTCATTTGCATATCAAAAATCAATATTATGTTCATCATAGGATCTTTGATCTATTCTTCATCTTTAGCATTCTTCATTTGTGGTTTCTATATTTCATAATCTTCATGATCTTCCCCTATATCAGAATTTTTCACCTGAACTCCACCTACATTCTATTCCCAATATACTGGCATTTACTATTCTTGTTTTTGAATTTTAGATTCCATGTACTTATAAGGTTTGAACTTATTGACATTGACCAGCATAAGGTTAACTTTAAACTTTTCAATGGTCACGAATAACACAGTGTTATTTGGCAACACATATTGTACTTTATATGATCCAAACCATTTCCTAATAAACTTCCCTAGGTGTGATTTATTGCCTTTTGGAAACCACATAATATAATCACCATAACTAAACTATTTTTTTAGATTTTTTTATTGACTCCATAATCCTCTATTCCACTGTTAAATTTTTATAGTTTTTGTAACCTGCATTCGAACTTCTCCAACTCTGTAATTCTACTAGTTAAAACTTTCATTAAATTATTGTCTCTTTCATTTCCACCATCGATTGGAACTATGCACTCTATGGGCATCAATGGATGTAATCCATACATTACTTGATATGGTGTATACCTTGTTGCTACTTTGTTTACAATTTTGTATGAACATAACATTGTAGATAGATGTTCATCCCAATTTGTTCTATTTTCACTAATTAATTTGGTCAACATGTCCCAAGTACTTTGTTAGTAAGCTCAACATGCCCATTCCTTTGAGGATAATAAGTTGTAGAACTCACATGCTTCAATAAAAAATGATCTGTCAAATACTTGATGGCATCATTATTGAAATGAACACCCTAACCTATGATTATAGTCAAAGGACATCCAAACCTAGTTAATATGCATTCATATAAATTTTTTGTTATGACTACTACAATATTAACTTTCAATGCTCTTGTTTTCACACACTTGGTAACATATTTTGTGGCAACAATAATATATTTGTTCCATGTATATCTTCATGTTGGATTAATTAGCCCCACAAAATCAAGTCCCCATTTCATAAATGGTTCCTCTGGAAGACTTGTCACCAACTTTGCAAGACTTTGAGTTGCCAATCTTCCTATTTTTTGACATGCATCACAAGATCTGTAGTAATCATGCACGTCTATGTACATAATTGGCCACCAATATCTAGCATCCAATATCTTCCTCTGTGATATTTTAGTTGCAAAATGCTTTCTTAAAGGTCCTTCATGTAGTTCTTTCATCACCATTTGTGTTTCTATACTTGTCAAACATCTTCATAGTTTGTTATCTTGGCCCATTTTGTACAATTCCCCATTATTCGATGTGAAAGGCGTTGCTCTCCTAACTAATTTTAGCTTTTGCTGACCAATAACATGCCTTCAATTTGTCATGTTTTCAAAAATTCTTTTACATCATTTAACCATTCAGGCTCTATGTAAAACAAACTTGCATCTATTGTTTGATTAGGGACACCTATGGGTTTTATAATATTTGGTAGTCTTGACAATGCATCTGCAACTACATGAATTCTACATGGCTTATACATTATTATGAAATCATATTCTAGGAACAATAACAACCATCTAGTTATTCTCCCTCAAACCTATGGTTTGTTGACCAAATAGACTAATGCCATATAATCGACACCAAAAAAAATATTATTGCCCAACAAATAATGTTTGAACTTGTGCAAAGAAAAAAACCATTGTTAAAGCTTTTCTTTCTATTGTGCTATAATTTTGTTCTCCTCTGTTCCAAAGCTTATAATCATACACTATTGGTTGATCATTCTTCCTTGTTACGTTCTGAGACAACATCGCCCCCATAGTTAACAAAGATGCATCTATATGAACATGAAACTCCACCTACCAGTTTGGTGATATCAATATCGATGTTTCAATATATTTCTATTTGATCAATTCCCAAGCCTTTGGACATTCTTCTGTCCAAAAAAAATCTATGTGACGCACCCCCAAACTCCTTGATGGACTCAACTACGAGTCCTAAGGTGAAGACAATGGAAGGAGGAATTGGGGTGCGTTCCTTAACTCGCAACACTTCGAGGGTAGAGGGGCGTGCTAAAGCTCTGGGATGGGGACTAGGAAGATTGACAAGCAAGTCACTTACTCATACAAACCTGCATAAACAAAATAATAGGTTGGTTAGTGTGTAGCTGGAACACTTTTGGTGCACGAACTCACCACGAACAAACACAGACTCACAAGACTCACCATAGCCCAAACTTCAAGGAAGCCACCACCTTCTCCCCTTATAGTATACTTTGTGCCTAGCCACGGGACCAACACCCTAATGTCATTTTGTCCCAGGACTCCCAAGTGGGAGTTCCGAAATTCCCAAACTTGAAACTCCCACACCTTTGGGGGCCAATAACATTATGTGTAGACCTCGTCAAGACTTTCCACCGGTATGTGACACTCCACCTACACGCAAGAAAATAGGGGCGATTCCCAACTTTTAATGGTCAGGAGTCAAATTGCCAATTTGATTTTAGGCCCCTTCTTGTGGTCATAACTTATGTTTTAAGTATCCAAATGGGTCATACGAGCCCATTTTAAACATTTAGGTTCCAAGAGCTTTCTAATGATACAAGGAACTTATCAATCCAATGAGTCTTGACCCCTACAATTGCCTTCTGAAGATTCGATAGTCCATTAGGACTCCAACTCCCAAAGTGAAAACTCACTTGGAAGTGTGAGGGTTCATTCCCTCACATTCTCCTACACTCCTAGGAGCATGAGATGTGACTCATGGGCTTCCCTCTTGGCTCGCACCCTTGCAAGCCCTTGCTTTAGTCGCGAGCCCAAGGCTAGGGTTGCGACACTATGTCTTTTTGGTTAGTTTAGTGATAGGTGCCACAATAGTAACAAAGTTTTTGATAAAACATTTGTAAATTGTGCCATCCCATTGAATACTTCAATTTGTTGTGGATTATTGGGTGGTGGCATGTTTATTATTGCTTGTATCTTCTATGGATCTAGTAGTTTCCTTTTTTTGGAAATAATAAAACCAATATCATCCCTGAAAATACCATAAATGCACATTTGTCTAAATTTAGACGAATGCCATATTCTTTACACTTTTGAAAACATAATCTAAACTTTTGTAGATGACTTTTCATGTCATTATACACTATAAAATCATCTTAAAATATCTTCATAAAGTTGTCCAAATATTTTTTGAATGTTTTGGTAACAACTCTTTAATATGTTGGAGGTCCATTTTTCACTCCAAACAACATCACCTTCCATATAAAAGCCCCTTAGTTTGTAACAAATACAATCTTATACTTGTCCTTTAGAGCTATAGAGATTTGATGATATCTTGAATATCCATCTAAGAAAGAATATGTTTCACACCTTGCTACTGTGTTCAACACTTCATCTATGAAAGGTAATGAGTATGGATCCTTCTTTGTGGCTACATTTAGTTTTTTGAAATCTATATAGATTTTTAATTTGCCATTTTTCTTGGGTACTATTACTATGGGTGACAACCATGTAACCTTTTCTATAGATTGAATAAATTCAACTATTAACAACTTGTCTATATCTTATTTGATTACTGTAGCAAAGTGTCGCAACCCCACTTTGAGGGAAATGTGAGGTCGCCACTCACACTCCCGAAAATGGGACTTGGGAGTCCTCCAGGACTCTCGAAGACTCAGAACATGATTGCAAGCGTCAAAACACCTCACATTAAGGTGTTCTTTATACCATTGGAAAGGTCTTGAAGTGTAGATGTCCAAAATGGCCTTGTTGAGCCATTTGGACATTTGCAACACAAGTTGTGGTCAAAAGAAGGGCCGAGAGTCAAATTGGCAATTTGACTCCCGACCACTAAAAGTCGAGAATCGACCCGATTCCGGTGTGTGCAGGTGGAGTGCAACATAACGTTGGGAAACTCTTAAGGAGAGCTACAACTTTGCTTTAGACCTCATCCCAATTGAAAGTTAGAGCGAGAAGTTATGAACGCCCAAAGTCCCGGGAGTCCAAACTGGGATAGTTTCGAGACTCCACTTTGGGAGTCCCGAGAAAAAGTGCCATTCGGATGCAAGTGTGACATAGAGTCACATAGAATACTATATGGGGGAAGGTGGTGACTTCCCCCGAGTTTGAGCCATGGTGAGTTAAGTGAGTTCAAGGTTGCCCGTGGCTTGTCCCAACACCCAAAATGTTCCGAATGTGAACTAACCCACTGGATGGTTGGTTTTGGATGCAGGACCAAGTAACTAAGTAGCTTGTCCCTTTTCCTAGTCTAATCCTGGAGCTTTCAACACACCCCTTTCACCCCCTTTAGTGCTGGAAGCTAGGAATGTGCTCCAAGTCCCCCACATTTCCGCAACTTGAGTGACCTAGCCCCAACTTGGGCTAACTAGGGACTTGGGAATGCATCACATAGTTTGGATTTAATTTGTACCTAGCTTGATGTGCCAGTGGTATAGTAATGTCCAATTCAATTATGTGTTATGCCAACTTTGGTGGAATCCCTTTCAAATCTTTGTATATCCATGTGAAAACATCTTTGAATTCCTTCAACAGTTGCTCATGTTCCAACACCTTGCATGTTTCTAATTGTGCATTAATCTTCACCATTTATGGTTCTACATCAGTTCCCATATTGAGCTTCATCAATTGTTGATCTTCAGTTAGCGTCCATTTAGTAATCTACAATTCTTGTGCTTTGATTTTTGTTAAAGTTTCATCCATTGCAACACTCCTTGGTTGATGATTATAGTACGTTTTTGGATACGCCTTATCCTCCATAGCTACTTCTAGCTCATATATGTTTCTAGCTATCTTCTCCTTTGTGCTATGTATTTCAAATTCCTGCTTCGAAATAATAGTCTTCACATCTATATCCATGATCTCCACATCTGTGGTTTTCACAAATTGAATTGTTTCGGGTAAACTGATCAATCCTATTGAGAACAATTTTGGCTCTATAGCAAAGATGATATATTCTTCTTCATCTATGATGTCATTCTAATAATTATTGCACACTAACACTTTTGGTTTTTTTCCTTCACCTCCAAATGTTTGGTGACTTTAACTACTCTGATTGTCCCATTCCCTTATATGGTAACAATGTTACTCCCCCAATCATGTGCCACTTTAGCATCCTTCAACCATGGTCTCCCCAACAACATGGAATAATTAAAATTTACCACACTATTTTGAAGTACAGTAAACGTAGTTATGTAAGGAATGCCATGAACATATATCTTCAGATCTTTGATGAACCCCATTGGTTTTATGGTTGTTTGATTTGCCATCCTCAAATTATATGGTGTAGGTTTAGGCTTTGGAAGCCCCAACCTCAATCTCAACTATTCTATGATAATATTAATTCTAGAACCTTCATCCAGCAACACATCTTCTATTATATTGTTCCCAATCTATACTTGGATAACTACCATACAATTATCTATTGTTACAATAGTTGTCCCCACCTTTGGTATTGAAGAACCAACTTGTTTTTCTATGGTTGTTTTACTTACATTTTGAGTTTTCTCTAGTTTTAGCTTCTGCCAAAGATTTTTTTTTAACTCAAGAGCTATTTCAAGCAATTGTCCCAAGCTCAAAGTATAATTTGTTTCTAACATCTATTTACCAATGTCTAGAAAAGTCTCTTCTAGTGTGATTAGTTTTTCTCTTGTGAATTCATTAATTCCTAATATTTATGTGCTTCCACAAGGATAGTATTTGGCATACTTGGCCAGGTTGTGTTCCATCCCTCCATGGATGTGGATGGCCCTTCTATCTAGGTTTGTATTTTCTAATTCTATTGAATTGTTTCCACCATTGACTTTTTCAAGCATTTTTTTTTCTCCTAGTTAGCAGCACTATTTGCTTTTATTGGTTTTCTATCCTTGAACACCTATTCTGCAATTATTTTACATCTTGTGGTAACATTAACATCCACCACATTCACATCTACATTAATTATTTGTGTCTTAGCAACAAGTTGAACCTTTGCTATTGCCACAAATTTCCCATGAAACATATTTTGCATTTTAACAAACTTTGGACAATCTGTCATTTTATGTCCATTCAAACCACATATGTGGCATGCACACTTTTATGGTTTTTGACTTGGTTGCAACCTTTGTGGTTACCACCATGGTTTGTTCTTTCTTCTTTTTACATGTTTCCACATTATGATTCGTCATCCCATAATTTGTGCAATGTTTGTTAATCTTCCTTGTATTATTTTGTGTTTTCACTGGTGTTGCATGTTTGGGACTTTATGGTACTAAAAGGGCACTCCTTGTTTCTATAGTAGTCAAACCTTCTTCACACAACATTTTCACCTCCTTATGTTGTAGTGTTGACCATTTAATTCCTACAATTGTAATTCTGAGGTATGATTACAAATTCGTTTTAAACACAATAGTCAGAAAATTGTATGTGGTTAGTACTTGTAAACCATGAACGAGTTTTTGAATCCATTCATATTAAACCTCCACCCTTTCAATCTCCTCCTACTTCATGTTCTTCAGCTCCATGTATATTTGCTAATCATTCTCAGTCTTGCGATGACATTTACAAAATGATTGCGTAAATTTCGAAATAGAGTCATGGAATTCTAACATGTTATTATGACACCAATCTGATGTTATATCTCTTAGCGTATAGCTAAACACATTAATGATAAACTTTTCAGAAGTTTTTACATTTACTTTTACTATAGAATTGAACACTTTGACATGAACATCTAGATCAACATCTTTTTTGAAATCAGGATACTTAAAAGCTACCATGTTTGGTGTAACATTGAGGAAAATTACCTATGATCATCTAAATATGTAGAAACATAAGTGAATGTGTTAGATGAAGTACCATAGTCATATTCACATCAAGGGAATCTAGAGTTGGATCAAACAAAGTACACAACCGAAACATAGGATCATGAACATGTGGATTCAGAGATGGTCAAATTACTTTCAAGGGTTTGTGCATTTTGTGAAGGACATTGATGCATTCCTAACTCCTGGAAAGACTCAAATGTGAGTCCAAGTAGAAGACAACGAAAGAGGGAAGAATTGGGGCACGCTCCCTAACTCACAACACTTCGAGGGGTAGAAGGGCGTGTTGGAGCTCTAGGATGGGACTAGGAAGAGTTGACAAGCTTCACTCACTCACACGGGCTTGCACACAACCCACACAAAGTGATTAGTGCATAGTTGGAGCACCCTTGGTGCAAGGATGAGCCACGAGCAACACGGACACACTAGACTCACCATGGCCCAAACTTGGGGGAAGCCACCACGTTCCCCCTTATAGTATACTTTGTGGCTGGCCACGGAGCCTACATCCAAATGGCTTTTCTCTCTCCGGGATTCTCGAGTAGGAGTCCCGAAATCACGCCGATTAGGACTCTTGCAAATTTGGAGCCCCATAACTTTCTGAGCAGACCTCGGATCAAGATGCGGTCTAAAACAAAGTTGTAGCTGTCATCGAGAGCTTTCCAATGGTATGTCACACGCCCCTTGCAGCCAAGTAAATCGGGTTGATTCTTGACTTTTTCTGGTCGAGAGTCAAACTGGCAATTTGACTTTCAACCCTTCTTTTGGCCATAACTTGTGTTTTAGATGTTCAAATGAGCAATGCGAGCCCATTTTAGACATGCATGTTCCAAGAGTTTTTTCATGATATAAAGAACGCCACAAACCATTGAGTTTTGACCCCTGAAATTGCTCTCTAAAATTTTAGGAGTCCACTGGAACTCCATCTCCCAAAGTGGGAGTTGCCTTGGGAGTGTGAGGGTTCACTCCTTCATACTCTCTCACACTTTCTTACACTCCCAGGAGTATGTGATGTGACTCCCAGGCTTTTTCTTGGCCCGCAACCTTACGGCCTCTTTGCCTTGATTCCTGGGCTCCTTGTTGGCCCGCAACCTTGTAACCACTTTGCTTTGGTTACGAGCTTAAAGCTAGGGTTGCGAGAGACATGCAATCATGGATTTATTTTTTTGTATCTTTTCAAATTGGAGCAAATATTGCTAAACATGTGGAATTATAAAATGTGGCAAGAACATTAATGGATCAACCACATGAAAAGGAACTAAAAATTTTGGTAATCCAAAATAAATTGAAAGGCATGGAATTAGGAAGCCAATTAGGACCACAAAGTCGACATATTTGTCCATATATTCAAACCAAAAATAAAAAACCAGAGGGGTATTCATATCCACATTCTACTCCACAGAAGATATTAATGGGTAACCACAAAATGGAACATTATCGATTTCGAATCAACATAATTTCACTAATAGTGTCAAAAACAACAATTGTTGAAACCCAAAAACAACTTGTTGGTGTCACAGACACCACCATCACCCATTGTTTGCATCATCATTTGCACCAACATAATCACCTACATCATCACTTGCATCATCATTAACTCTTAGTGAATTTCTAGTTCATTATTAGTTATGAAGCGTTTCAAGAAACTTCCTTGGTCGGCACACACGTGGAAGCTTTTATGAAGCTTCCTTAAACTAGGTCCCCAATGGGGTATAAATAGGATTAGGACCTCTCATTACCTTCAGTATGTTCAACATTAGTTTTGGGTACACTTTCTTGTCATAATCTTTGTTTTCATACATTATCAAAATAAAATTCTGTTTGAATCATCTTTTAACATATACCTTGTTCTTGCTTTACGTCTTTATTTTTCTAATCTTGAATTAGATTTAGGCTTGCATTTCTTGTGATTTGTTTTCCTTGTTGTGTCCTAGGCTCAATCCCTATTCTTGTAGTTTTTCATGCTTATCACAACTAAAGTAGTAGTTACCTACTCATTTGATGTGGGTACAATAACCATAGGAGGTTAAATGGTTGTTGCACCCACCATGGATGTTGTCAAAAGGGGAGTACTAATTGGATATGTATCAAAATTGGGTAGTGGATCAAATGGAATTTTAGCAAGAAGGAATTTGAGTTGAAGTTTAGCATTACCAACAATAATCACTCGAGTTGTTGGGACACTTTAGATGGTGTTTACCAATATGATAATAACTACTCATGTGAACATCAACCATCAATGAATTCAATGGTTGTTGAAGGGTACAAAAATCATGTAAATGCGACGAATCTTAAAGGAGGATATCGAGAACCATTTGTTGTAATTCCACCTATTCCTGATCACATTTTCCACCTCCGAGTCTTTTAATAATTCATAGTAATCTATGGAGATTGATACAAACATGGGTTGTATACCTCCTATAACATCCCTTCCTTGGTTAGTCACCAACTCTAGATTTCAAATTTCTTACAGTTGATCAAGTATTATAGAAGTCTTTATTATGTTTGAACTTTTCAACTCTGAACCATAGATTACGATTGAAAAATATACTGCCCCCATGCATTTGGGTGAGGAGTCAATTTCATCTCTTTTCGTGGATATCATTATCTATAATTGTACCTTTTTTGAAGACTCGAATCCATAATTCACGTTGTACCACCTCTTGTGGTAGAAACACGACCTATGCCCCACAACCTTTTTTCTATTCTCAAAAATTCGTCTATCTAACATCAGATTCCAATATGGGGTTTCTATAAGCCATTTCTATCGTAACCCTAGCTTTGAGTCGCAACCAAAGCAAAGGGGTTACCAAGGGTGCGGGCCAAGAGGAAGCCTGGGAGTCAAGGCAAAGAGGTCACAAGGGTGCTGGCCAAGAAGAAGCCTAGGAGTCACCTCACATACTCCCAGGAGTGTAAGAAAGTGTGAGGGAGTATGAGGGAGTGAACCCTCACACTCCCAAGGCAACTCCCATTTTGGGGGATGGAGTCCCGGTGGGCTCCCGAAACTTCAAAGAGTGATTTCAAGGGTCAAATTTCAATGGCTTGTCGCGTTCTTTATATCATTAAAAAGCTCTTGGAACGTACGTGTCTAAAATGGGCTCGCATTGCTCATTTGAACATCTAAAACACAAGTTATGACCAAAAGAAGGGCCAAAAGTCAAATTGCCAATTTGACTCCCGACCAGAAAAAGTCAGGAATCGACCCGATTTACTTGGCTACAAGGGGCGTGTGACATACTGTTGGAAAGCTCTCGATGACAGCTAAAACTTTGTTTTAGACCGCATCTCGATCCGGTGGCTTCCCCCAAGTCCGGGCCATGGTGAGTCTAGTGTGTCTGTGTTGTTCGTGGCTCGTCCTAGCACCAAGGGTGCTCCAACTATGCACTAATCACTTTGTGTGGGTTGTGTGCAGGCCCGTGTGAGTGAGTGAAACTTGTCAATTCTTCCTAGTCCCATCCTAGAGCTCCAACACGCCCCTCTACCCCTCGAAGTGTTGTGAGCTAAGGAACGTGCCCAAATTCTTCCTTCTTCCGCTGTCTTCTATTTGGACTCACATTTGACTCCTTCCAGGAGTTGGGAGTGCATCACATGGTATCAGAGCTCTGGGAGAGCTCGATCTACTTATTGGGGAGTTCCAATGGCACCAAAGAAAACTCGCAAGGTAGTCTAAGAAACCGTGGTGGAAGAATCCACCCAAGACCTTGATGTTCCACCCCAAGCCATAAGGGGGGAAAAACAAAAGGATTATAAAAGTGAGGAAGACCGTGATAGCCATGAAGACCATGAAAGTGAAGAGGAGCAACCACATACAATCCTCTTCACCCTGGAATAATTGGAGGTCCTACTCAAAATGAATAGGCCTGATTTCAATGAATTGGTTGCAGCCCTCAAGGGAGGATCATCCAAAGGTGTGGAATTCAAGCGTGCCAAGCTCGAGAACTTTGATGGGGCTCGAGATCGAAAGGTTGTGGATGCTTGGTTTGCGGAAATGGAAGATTACCTTCATGCCGCTAAGGTTGGTCGACATTCGGCCGTGGAACTTGCCCAATCCTATTTGAAAGGCTATGCTTCCACATGGTGGAGGATGGTGAGGCAAGAGGAAGGGAAGACCCATGGTTACACATGGGAATTTTTCAAGGAGCGTAGTGAGTGAGAATTCATTCCCAAGAATTTCGACTACATTTCGAGGTGCAAACTCTGTGACCTTGTGAATGTAAACAATGATAACTTGCGTCAATATGTGAGGGCTTATTTCGAACTCATGCTTGAAATTAGGCATATGCATGAGTTAGACTGGGTGTGCCACTTTGTGATGGGGCTTCCAACTTGGGCCAAGCGCAAGCTTGAAGAGAATTGGCCCGCTTCATTAACCGAAGCCATCATGAAAGTGGAAGGTTTTTCAGATGTGGGACGGGGTGAAAAGTTTGGATTCAAAAGGGATAGCAAGTTCCATCACAAGAAGGCACGCCATGAAGGGGAATAGAACCGAGGGCAAGGAAGCCCAAGGAAGGAAAAGCCTAAACAATTCCAAGGCTCGGGTTTCAAGCCCAAAGGAAATTTTGTCAAGAAGGGGGCTCCTTTCAAAGGGAGCCAACCCAAGGGGGATGCTAGTGGGAAACCCAAAGGAGCGTGTTTCAATTGCAATGAAGTGGGGCACTACTCCAAGGATTGCCCCAAACCCAAACCTGGGAATGGGGCTTCTAAGGTAATTGCCCTTACCGCCAACCTAGCCCAAGGTGAATGTAATCGCCTCATTAAAAGGGAAGTTTTCTAAATGAGAAGTGTTATGTCTTTGGGACACAGGGGCTTCCCACAACTTCATAACCCAAGAAAGTGCCGAAAGAATGGAGCTCTCGTTGGAGGAGTTCAAGGCACCCATCGAGATGCACTTTGCGGATGGGATTCCCCATCCCACCAAGTTACAAGCAAAAGATGTTCCTCTCCAATTGGGGAATTGGAGAGGCAAGGTGGACTTGTTAATTTCCACCTTAGGGGGAATGGATTGCATTTTGGGAATGGAATTCATCACACGTAATAATGTGCTCATAGAAGGGCACAATAGGTTAGTTAAGATCCCATCCAAAAATGGGATCGTGCGAATGAAGGTGCATGAAATGCCTAGTGTGGGTGGGACCACCATCCACTTGATGTTGGGAAAGACCTTGGAAAGAGAATGTGTGGGAGGCTATGCCATGTTGTGTGTGATGCGGGTGTTAGATTCGTTTCAACCAAAGGAAGCCACCAAGGTGGTGAGCCTCCACAAGTGCATCAAGCAAATGTTAGAAGAATTTTCGGATGTGTGTTCGAAGAGTTGCCCGATGAGTTACCCCTGAGAAGACAAGTGGACCATGCGATCGAAGTGATGCTGGGAGTGGCACCTCCCACCAAGGCCCCATATCGAATGAATCATGAGGAGTTAAAAGAGCTTAAGGTTCAATTCGAAGAACTCCTCGCAAAGGGATACATCAAGCCTAGCAAGTCACCATATTGGGCTCCCGTCTTTTTTGTTCACAAGAAGGATGGGGCTTTGAGAATGTGTGTGGATTATAGAGCCCTCAACAAGGTGATGGTGAAGAATCGATACCCATTGCCTTGGATTGATGATTTGTTCGATCAACTTTCGAGAGCCAAGGGGTTTTGATACCATCATGGTGGTGGTGGATCGATTTAGCAAGATGGCACATTTCATTCCCACCAAGGAAAGTGCCATGGCCCAAGAGACGGGAAGGTTGTTCTTGACCCACGTGTTCAAGCATCATGGCCTCCCGAAGGAGATTGTGTCGGACCGAGACCCGAAGTTCACAAGTAAGTTTTGGAGATCCTTGTGGAAGCGCATGGGGTTGAAGCTCAAGATGAGCACCTCATTCCGACCCCAAATGGATGGACAAACCGAAAGGGTGAACTCGATGATCCAACAATTCCTAAGGAATTATGTGGCAGTGGATCAACAAGATTGGGTGGACCATTTGGAGTTGGTCGAATTTTGTTACAACAATTTGGAGCATTCGGCAACAGGGGCCACCCCCTTTCAAATGGTGACGGGCAAGTCACCAATTGTGCCCACAAATTAGGTTGGGCAACCTCCAAGTGATGTGAGTGAAGAAGTACCCATGGTCACACAACTTGATGAAGAGAGGCGGCGCTTGTGGGAAATGGCTAAGGCCAATCTTGAGAAGGCGCATAAAAGGTACAAGGACTTTGCGGACAAGTCTCGGCGAGAGGTGAATTTTGAAAAAGGGGATGAAACGTGGTTGAACATCAAGAATTTCCGGTTGCCAAAAGGTTTGAGCCACAAGTTCTTGGGCCCATATGCGGGCCCATTCAAAGTGTTGGAAAAGAAATTTCCCGACACTTACAAATTAAAACTACCGGAAAATCTTAAGGTTCATCCCATATTTCATGTTTCCCTTTTGAAGTCGGTCGCCCGTGATACCTCAAGGCCCAATCAAAAGCACAACTCAAGGCCCCCTCTAAACTTGGTTCATAATGAACCAGAATTTAAAGTGGAGGCTATGCTCAAGTCGAGGCAATTAAGGGGGCAAGAGTGGGAGTACTTGGTCAAATGGAAAGGATACCATCCAATAGAGGCATCTTGGGTGAATGAGTCCAACATGGAACATGCCCAAGAAACCATAGAGGAATTCCACAATAGACTGGTAAAGAGGCAAAGGAAACATAGAACATGATGAGGACATCTCGTGGGGCGAAAAACTACACAAATGTACCTCATCAAGTTGCAAGTGAAATAAAGGCTAAGTTTTAAAACTTCCAAGAGATTGCATCACAAACATAATGAATATGATAAAAAGGGGGTTATCAAGTGGCATGGACAAATGGAATTCTCTTGTGTGAGCCCAAATCAAAATCGGACTCCTAGGTGGGGGCTAAGAGAAATTTTGGCCCCAAAAAAGGAGGCAAGCAAAGTGAGCTTGCGGGGACGTGCACATGCCCAAAGTGCATCCCAAAGGGTTGGTTGGTAGTGGTGGCCAACACAGGAAGTCATGACCCCGTTTGCGTACTATAATCGCGTAGCTTGGGACTTAAGCTTTTGTAAAACCTAAACATTCCTTCCGGTACCTTGATAGGCACACCTTTAGTTAGGCTTGATTGTTGTGATCAAGGCGCAAGGGTGAGAAAGGAGTCATGTCAAGTAACTTAGGTCAAGTATAGACTTGACTTGAGTTCCTCATGAGGGGAGGGATGGAAATTGCTTCCCAAATGAGGGTTTCGTCAACTAGGCTACTTTAGGTCTTTTGACGAAGCAATGGTTAAGGGTTTTTATGAAATACCCTTGGACTTGCCAAAAAAATATTGGAAACTTGGGGATGCCTGAATTAGCTTGAGGCAAAGTCCTGCCGCAAAAGTTGGCATTTGACGACCAATGATCCAAAAGAAAGCAATTGCAATTTTTGAAAGAAATTCTAAGTGTTAATGAGGACATTGACCTTTTTTTCTAGTGGGGGAGAGTGTCGCAACCCTAGTTTTGGGCTTGCAACCAAGGCAAAGGAGTTACAAGGTTGCGGGCCAAGAAGGAACTCGGGAGTCAAAGCAAAGAGGTCGCAAGGGTGTAGGCTAAGAAGAAGTCTGGGAGTCACATCACATACTCTTGGGAGTGTAAGAAAGTGTGAGGGAGTATGAAGGAGTGAACCCTCACACTCCCAAGGCAACTCCCATTTTGGGAGATGGAGTTCTAATGGACTCTTAAAACTTCAGAGAGTAATTTCAAGGGTCAAAACTCAAGGGTTTGTGGCGTACATGTCTAAAATGGGCTCGCATTGCTCATTTGAACATTTGAAACACAAGTTATGGCCAAAAGAAGGGTCGGGAATCAAACTACCAGTTTGACTTCCGACCAGAAAAAGTCGAAAATCGACCGATTTATTTGGCTTCAGAGGGCGTGTGACATACCGTTGAAAAGCTCTGGACAACATCTACAACTTTGTTTTAGACCATGTCTTGATCCAAGGTCTAATTGCAAAGTTATGGGGCTCTAAATTTGCGGGAGTCTCAACTGGCGCGATTTCGGGACTCCCACTCGGGAGTCCCGGGAGAAAAAAGCCATTTGGATGTAGGCTTTGTGGCCAACCAGAGAATATACTATAAGGTGGTGGCTTCCCCCAAGTCCGGGCCGTGGTGAGTCTAATGTGTCCATGTTGCCCATCACTCATCCTAGCACCAAAGGTGTTGCAACTATGCACTAACCACTTTGTGTGGGTTGTGTGCAGGCCTATGTGAGTGAGTGAAGCTTGTTAACTCTTTCTAGTCCCATCCCGGAGTTCCAACACGCCCATCTACCCTTCAAAGCGTTGTGAGCTAGGGAGCGTACCTTGACTCCTCCCTTTTCTGTTGTTTTCTACTTGGATTCACATTTGAGTCCTTCAAAGAGTTGGGAACGTGTCAACTACCCACCCCCATTCCTTTAAAACCATTACAAGATTTTCATTCTACTATCCTTCCTTCTCCCCTCTACCAAAACTAATCATTATTTTCCTCTTTAAGAAGCTTGTGGGAACAAATATTCAAGATTGAATGAAAATTATGTCCGAGGAAAAGAGAACCTCTTAATGATCCGAGTCCACCTTTTAAAGAGAAGGAAAAAGGAGGTGAAGGTAGATCCAAAGTTTAGTGGCCAATGAAAGGTTGCATGCTTAGTGGCCAATGGAAGGTTGCATGTTTGGTGGCTAATGGAAGGTTGCATGCTTGGTGGCCAATGGAAGGTTCCATGTTTCGTGGCCAATGGAAGGTTCCATGCTTCGTGGCCAATGAAAGGTTCCATGCTTCGTGGCCAATGAAAGGTTCCATGCTTCGTGGCCAATGAAAGGTTCCATGCTTCGTGGCTAATGGAATGTTCCAAGTTTGGTGGCCACTGGAATGTTCCAAGCTTCGTGGCCAATGGAATGTTCCAAGTTTCGTGGCCAATGGAAAGTTCCAAGCTCATAGCCAATGGAAGGTGAAGGAAAAACACCTTTTCACCTCTTCCCATTTTCCCCCTAACAAACTTTATTTAAACCTTCAATTTTTTCCTTTGACCTTACGGTTTTACTTTACCATGGTTTCAAACTGTTACTCACGCCTTTCTCTCATTTTCTTTGATTTATAAATTACGACTATGCACCTCAATGTAACAAGTCCTTCACACCTTCATTGTCGATTTGATTTTGATTGAAGATTTGACCTTTTTCCTCTCCTTGAAATTATGGCATCACGCATGGTCACATCTTATAAGGCGCAAGCCGCACAAGTGAATGAAGAACCACCTCCAGAGTCATCTCTAGATCTTACCTTAACACATCATCCTCGTGATGAAAAACTCAAACCTCGAGAGGTGCGTGCTCGTTTTAAAGTTGAACCCCCTCAAGCCTAGTATTATCATATTTCCGAACTTTTGCACCTTGGTGATCTTCTTGCAAGTCGACCCCGCTTCTAATGACGAACCTAAGATTGTTTGTGAAGGTTGTTACAAAACTGAAGATACTTCTATCTTTGCATGGTCTTCAATTCCCGGCGTTAGACACTATCGTTGGTTGCACGGTCCGATTTGTCGACTGTCTCTTAATAGCAAGGCAGACTACCTAGTTCGTAGTGTCCGATGCATCCTAGATTTCTTGCAATTATGAACTATCACTATGACATAGCCTAGGATTTCACATGTACTTGTAGCTCCTTGTTGAGCTCATTCACAAACTAAATAAATGTTTTAGTTATTATGAAACTCCTGTTGCCATTGGCACACTATTATACTATCTATTTAATTGTTGAGTTATCACGAACTAACGTTATGTTCAACAACTTGAAGATTGTTCTAACTCTATTAGACCTTTCATTAACATCCTTTCAATTACTTCAAGAATTTCTAACATCCTTGCTATTCACTAAATATTAGAACAAAATTAATGTTGTGTTAAACATCGCAAATTCTGGTGTCTACTTCTACCCCCAACCCTCTAAAGATTTTTCACCCCTAATTACGCAATAGAGTTTCTAAAACTATGGTTACCGGCTTTTTGTTGAAGAAAAGAATTAACCCAACACCTTATTCACCAGTAATGCACTTCATAAAAGAAAACAACCCTTCCACGCACCCAATGCATTCATCATTCTCTATGAAGTTGATAAAAGCCCCTAATAACCTTACCCCACTCAAATAACCCTAATGCAATTTTAAAAAATTGAGACTATCGCACATGGTTATGTTAATATGGCTCACACCAAATGGTAGAAATGAAATTAAATTCATGTATAATTATTCAACAATATTGTAACAACAAATTTGCACTTCGCATGCATGCATTCATTATTTTTTCCTTAATTCTCAACACGCTTAACCCTGCCATTCATTAAAACACCAAATTCATGGTTATTTCATATAATTAGAATTTGCATTTCAGAATACATTGTAAAAAGAACTCCATAAACAATATTACAATTCATTTCATCATATTATAATACTATAAAAAATTCACACAACGATATAAACATAAAATTCACTACAGAAGTTTGGGCTTCTTTATATTACTGAAAACATGAATCAAAATTATAGCAGAATCCCATGTTTTGTTGAAAAAAAAATTTTAAAAAATAAAAATCTATGGTATATCAAAAACATTATCTATGGTTTTCTACTATAATTACCTATAACTCCTCTTACACTTCCCAAAACTATGTGTCTTAAAATGTCCCTTGTTTTCCAAAA
>Ga0116231_10001457_pt1 | contig 48306 bp, 34 predicted proteins | sample S1TSphgellanicum_2_FD_89695 | JGI IMG/M metagenome (GOLD analysis project Ga0116231, IMG submission 89695) | Host-associated microbial communities from peat moss isolated from Minnesota, USA - S1T2_Fd - Sphagnum magellanicum MG | ecosystem: Host-associated > Plants > Peat moss > Unclassified...
AACAATAAGGAAAAAAAAAAAACAAGGCACATACCAAAAATCTTGCATCACCGTAATCAAATACCATCTCCATCACTTCACCACAAACTAGTAAACAATCCATTGAATGATGGAAGACAAAAAAAAGGTGGTTTTGGCACCTAAACAATGATAGGGTGTTCCCTTTTCACTCCTTAAACCCATTGAGTGATAGACCATTCACACAAGAATAAATCCAAGTTACAAGATTTTTTATTTTTAAGAATTATAATTATGAACCTTAAAAAATGTAATGATAACCATCAAGGGACCATTTTGGTTTTTGATAATCACCCAACACAAATTTGGTGCTCATCATTTTTTTCACCATGAAAATCTAGTTTTGCATTGTAAGGGAGATCACGAGAAAAAAGGACCATTGAAGGTCTTTTTTTTCATCCCCAAATTAAAAGCAATTTTCCAAAATAATGTTCTGTCATTTGTTTTCTATAAACCTTTAGTTCTTGTTTTTTCTATTGTAATACCTTTGGCAATTTGAACACATGTATGTCAAATAATTAACTAATTTGAAATTTTCATTTTGAGAGAAATAATAGTCTTGACAATATTTCTTTCATAATTTGAAAAAAAATATTTCAAAAAATTTCAACATTTTTGAAAATAATATAATTAGTGTAATGAAAAGAAACATGGGTAAAAACATATTGCCCACTCCCACTTATACAAGAAATGATAAATAAAGAACACAATATATGCAATAGAAAAGTTTTGCACACTGATAAAGTTGTTGCCTTTATTTAGACAACAACCCATGATTTATTTCTTAAGGCACAATTGGGATCAAAATGTTTCAAGCTTATTTCCATGAGCTATCTTAGTCCTTAATAACGATTCCATCACAATAAACCCCTTTGATATTAATCTAGAGCATACATTGTCACCATAACCCACAACATCCCAAGCACTCCTAGTCACACAAAATTGGAAACATGTCCCAACTACAAATCTTATCAACCATGGCAAATCAAAGTTTCCTTAGTATTCCAAAATTCACTTAATCCCAACATTTCCCAAGAAATTTGTATAAAAGACATCCCCCATCAAACACTTCTACACTAGAGAAAATTTGGGAATATATCCTCATGTAGATGCTAAAATCCCCACTCATGGACCCATCTTCCTTTGGAGTTTCCATTTCCAAAAGTCTCACTTTCTTTCACACCCAATAACTAGAACCACATATCAACAACTCAAGTATACCAAACTTGAACAATTGGAATCATTATGGACCAACTCTCAAACCCCTTAAAACTTTCATCATGTCCCTATGCTTCTAGCCATAGTCATTCTATTATCAACTTCAACAAATTGTCCTAAACTTTTCTACACATCAATAGTCTAAGAGAAGCATAAACTCGACAATTTATTGTGAGAATTCTTCTCATCAACAAAACATATAACAAAAACATCAAAAACACAAGAGGAGAAATTTGCTTAACTTCATTAACATTAGTCCTTATATCTCATCTTTGTCCTCCATAAGCCACCAAACACATAAATTGCATGCAATAGACCACATCTCCAAATCCAAACACACCACAAACAACCCATTAACAACTCTTTCACTTCACAAAACGTCAACAAATAAAGGAAAAAAAAAACCAAGCACATCCAAAAACTTTTACACCTTCATAAGTAAACATTGCTTCCAAAAGTTTCCCCATGTAGTAGTAGTTGTTGCATGATAGCTCCATTGAATGATGAAAGACAAAAGACAGTGAACTATTTTGACACCACAAAATAAGATAGACTAATGCAACTACTTGGCCAAAACACTTAAGCCCTATTTCCTTCTCATAGTAGGGTATTATTTTAAAATTAGATAACTAATAGCTCTAGATTTTTGAAAAAAAATTTGAATCAAAGAATTACCAATGTCAATCATTTCAAAAACCTTCAAAGAATTGAGTTCTCATGAAAGAACTCGAAATGACATGTAGGTTGCTCACATTTTTCAAAAATGTTGAAAACTTGTTTACATGTCAAAGTTAGTTCTTTGATGTTCTGAGAATTGTAGTTATGTCAAATCCTATGTAACTCAGAAATGTATCCAATATTTTAATATATTTGGTATTTTATTATTAGGGTTTAAGGTGTGAACAAGGAAGGCCCTATCAATGTCGAAGCACTAACAACTGCCATGTGTTTGCCTTTTATCATTCAGTGGAATGGTGGTTGATTTGTGGAGGAGCAACATAGATGTGAACTTTTTGGGATTTGTTTTGCTATGGTTTTGTTTTTCTTGTGTGTGGATATTGTTGGCACCAAGGGATGGAACAAACCTGTGGAGGTCAAGGATAAAAGAAGATAGCCTTCAAAAGCTAAATACCTTTCTTCACATTGTGTGTTTTATTTGTCTTGTTCCTTGGAGTTAGGATGTTGTTCGACTATGGATGCATCGAAGGAAAGAATGCCCAAGATGCAAGGTTTTAAGTTGTCTGGTTGTGGATCTACAATTTGTTTGTTGTGTAGGAGTTCTATAGTTGGAGAGCTAGAGCTGGATAGATCTGTAGTGGTATGAAGTGGAGCCAATGATAGGCTTTAGGGGATTAAGAGGTTGATTTGTGCATGGCATCATAAGTCCAGATTCTATATCCCTGACTTTGTTACAGGGGAGTGAGGTAGTGTAACTAGACATGGAAAGAGAGTACCCCTTGAGGTGGGAGGTCTAAATGTAGTCTCTTTGGTCCTGGAAAGTCACATTCTGTTTGGGTTCAATTCCTGATGTATCTATGAAGAAATTGTTTCTACGAGATTGGGGATATATTTATCAACACTTTCCTATGCTGGGACCTTAGAAAGCTATGGCATTGGTTGTCAATTGTTGAGAGAGAGGGATCATTATCTACATCATAGTTGTTGGGCATTCCATTGGGGCAATCCTAAATGTTCTGCAAAGGGTTTATAGAATGAGAGCAATCAGATGCAATATGGAAGATCATGATATAGCATGTGAGAGGAGATCTAAAGTGATCTAATCCACTTCTTGCCTTCAGCTTTATGGGATGTTCTCAAGTCATGTAGAGTTGGTATTCAGGTAGGAATTATGAGGATCCAAGGTAGGTTGGAGATAATATTGAACACGAGATAGTGTAATGTGTTCCTACTTTGGACATATATTTGTATTCTGGCAATTTGTTGTTAGTAGTTTTTTTCAGCTGCACCCTCTTTTTGGTTACGAACTGCTCTTTCATTGTTTGGGAACCGCAGATAAAAACCCTAAGAATCACCCTAATAACCGCTGGGGTCTGGTCTGGTGTTCTGATAACCGCCCAAAGGGGGTCTGTGTCTTCGTCTTCTTCGCCCCAAGAGTCAGCAGTTCTTTGATTTTGTGGAACTGCAGTCATGAACCCTGAGAACCGACATGATAACCGTCAGGGGTCTGATTCGATTTCCGAAAACTTCCCAACACGGGTCCGGTGGCTCGCCGTCTTCTTCTTCACCACAAGAGTCTCCCATTTTTATATCAGAGCCAGTTCTTTGATTTCCTGGAACTGCTGCAGTTCCCACTGATGAGCGCCGGGGGTCTGGTCCGGTTTCGAAAACCGCCCGACACGGGTCTGGTGGCTTCGCCGTCTTTCTTCTTCTTCTTCGCCAAAAGAGCGCGCACTTAATATATGAGATCTGGTTCTTTGATTTTATGGGAACCGCGGTGATGAACCGCCATGATACCCTCCGGGTCCTGTTCCGGTTTTTCGGTGGCTTGCCGTCGTCGTCGTCGTCTTCACCACAAGCGTCTGGCTTCGTGTCGCGGGTAGAGCGGAGACCTCGGGAGGACAGGACCGCCGAAGCTCCCGTGTGCGTCCCTCTCTCTCGTCCTCTAAACAGAAGCAACTTTCCATAACGACGATGCCGGGCTGTGGTTGTTGTTCTTTTTTTTAGCAATCCAGAATTGTACCCTATAAATAGAACAATTCTACTTGTAATTTGTGCAAAGACGAAGGAAAACTCACACCGGGCCGACAGGCACACAAGCCATGATCGTGCCCACTGCCTGCCTCCGTTTGTGCGCAAGTTTGTTTTTCCAAAGGGTTCTTTCTTTGTCAAGATCGCCGTCTCTGAATTGAGTTCTCGTCGATCTATTTGCCAACAACCCACCAGGAATGTCACTGTGGAAGCACGATCCTCTGAATCTAAAGAACCCTTTGCAATCTGATGTTCCTTTCTTCTGTCCTTCTTCCCCACCAACCCACCCACCAACTGAAATGAATGAATTCACAACGGGGTTCAGATCTTTGCACAGGGACTCCCATGTTGGAGTGCAATCCTCACATTCCCTTGTTGCATTCCAGTAAGCAAACCTCAACCCTAACAGGAATCTGTTACACCTGAACCTCACGCATTTGACTCTGCAATGATGCAGACGAGATCTCAAATCTGCGATGGAGAGAGTAAGAGAGACAGAAGTAATGCTGAGATGCTCAAAATCCTAAGAAAGGGCACCAGCAGCACTCCAGTAACAAGAGGCTTGTAAATGAGAGAGACAGAGAGAGAGGAGCATCATCAAGTGAGGTGGAGAGGTTTGCCTCCCAATGTTGATTAGTCATCAACAAGTTCTGCAAGACGCAACAATGGCAAGCTTCAACTCAATGTTTTCATGGGGCAAGCAGCGACCTGAGAGCAGATCTTTGCTGCCTCCAAAAGACAAGAGAGCTTTGGCAAACAAAGAACAACCATGGGAGCAAATCAGCAGCGGCAATGGCCACCCCGCCTCCTCCTTCGATCAGCACACAGATTCAACAGAGGAAACCCCATGCTGGCCTTCTTTGTTTAGCTGGGCGGCAGCAGCAGTCTCCTCCTCCTACCCATGTAAGAAGAAACCAAAACTGTCGTCTTCTCAAGGATGTTGCAACAAGCATCAGAGACCTCCATCTAAGGTGCACCCACTTTCCTCCCGCATCATCAGAGAGCGTAATTCCAACCCAGCAGCACGAAGATCTCCAGAAGACAGTGGTGGCACTGCTACAGAAGAAACAACAGCTCCACCATTCTCCTCATGGGGTCCTTTCTCCTCCATGGGGTTTGGTTGTATCAGGATGCCTCTGAGTGTTGCAAGACGCAGATCACCAGAAGCAAGAGAGAGGAGACGCAGTCGGCAAACAAGCCCCAAGAAGCTTGGCATAGGTCTTAGCGTGCTTGGAATCTGGCCTGCAGCTTCCAAGTCCGCCACCTTCGTCGAAGACCTGAAGTCCATCATCGTAACACCCACAAGCTGGAAATGGTTCTACTCTTCCGACTCAATCCTCGATAACGTCTTGGCGGAAGCAGCACGGCTGAAGCACCACCACCACCACAAAGGAGAAGAAAGCACCAGCGAAGTGGAGAAGAAGAAGAATGAATATCGCAAGCTCTTGTTGCATAGTCCTTTGACCTACAACCGACTCAGACGTTATCCCAAAACTGTTCTCAAGGTCTTCGCATTTCTGCTGCGCGACAAGGATCCGCCTGCACATACCAGGAAGAGAATGCTCATCGCCTTGTGCACCACATGGTGTTGTAAGAACAAAAACTACTTCTGCTCTCTGGAACGATCCCGACCTAGTGTCAGAAAGCATGGAAGCACAACAAGCGGTGAGGAGAATGAGCAGGGCGGCGGCGGCAGCAGCACTCTTGTTGTAGGAGGAGGAGAGACAACAGGAAGAAGAAGCAGCTGCTCTTCCTCCAAGTTTAGCAAACGGCTGCTACATACTGATACTCGCAATTACAAAGAGAGTGCCAAGGGCTCTGCTGATGAAACCAAGTCCGAGGACACAGCAGCTTTCAGGTACTCTTCCTCTCTCTACGACATCCCACATACAATTTCTGAAAACACAAATCAATAGCACAACAGATGTTGCACACAGGGTTGCTTTCTTCTCTTGATGCTTCTTAGAGCTTAGAAAAAAAACACAAGGAAGAAGAAGAGGAGTAGGAAACCCTAGGTAGAGCTTCTTCACCACAACACAATCAATGCCACAGATGTTGCACAGATGCTTTCTTCCTCTCTTGATGTTTCTTAGAGCTAAGAAAGAAAACACAAAGAAGAAGAAGAAGAAGAGGACAATCAAGACCACAGATGTTGCACAGATGCTTTCTTCCTCTCTTGATATTTCTTAGAGCTTAGAAAGAAAACACAAGGAAGAAGAAGAGGAGGAAACCTTAGGTAGAGCTTCTTCACCGCCAGAAGGGAGGGGAGGACTCAGAAGCAGTGGGTGAGTGAGTGACCATGGGGGGGGGTTAGCGGGTGGGGGGACACAGGTCAGAGGAGCAAGAGCAACTGGTGAGTGGTGAAGGGGAAGAAGTAGAGAGTATGTGCACAGAAGATGATGCAGAAAGTTCGAGAGCATTTCAGGATGCAGAACCGAGCTATTGTCCATGCTTTGCCTGCAGTAGCGACGATAACTTCTGCTATGGATGCACCTGTACTGTGTGCAAAGAGATGGAGCAACCTGGAGAATCCTTCCATTGCCTCAAGTGCAAGGAATGTGGCCACATTGCACATCTGAAGTGTGCTGTGAAAACAGGACTTGCAGGATGTGTACCTGATCGTGGCCTTGATAGTGAGTATTGGTGTCAGAGCTGTGGTGCAAAGGTAAAGCTTGAGTTGCATCTTGTCCAATGCTCCATTTCCAGAGATTACGGACACTCCAATTCAGGAAGTGCTCTTCATATGTCTGAAGCTTCTTCTTGTTCCACAATAGTTTTGTCACACACCAAGTCTGAGGACACAACTTTGAGCTTCGTCTTTGTTCTCAGAATTGTCTTCATTTTTCTTTGTGAAGGAGGATTTGGTACCATATTGGAAAGTGCGACTGCGTGAAGCATGTCAAAGTGAAGAGAAGGTAACACTGGAACAACAGCTCTACTGTGCAATGCTGGCATTGGAGGATACACAACGCACGAAGTACAAGGACCTCCAGGTGCTTGTTACAGAGGCTTGGTGTCAGATTGCCAATGGTGGTCGATTAGCTGATGTTCAAAGCCTTGTTGGACTCATCTGCTCAGACATTGATTCTGGCAGTGGGGTACACAACAATCCTGGTATGCAATTTGAAATTTTCCTGTTTCATGGATCTCTTTGTCTCACACAAAAAACCTCACATACTTTGCCAGTTTGATGATAGAAAAAGTCGATGTAGTTTTTTTCAGAATCAATGTAGGTTTTCTGTTGTGGAATTGCTCTCTCAATTGAATGTCAAGGGTGGTGGTTCACATTTTACTGTCTGTCCAACTGTTTTCCATCATCAAAGTCTCTCACAAGTGATGATGGTCTGTCTGCAAAGCAGTTGATGGAGTGTGCCTTCAAGAACATGCAGCAATCTGCTTAAAGAAGGCAGAGGCAGATGTAGCTGATGTTAATGAGACACTTCAGGAGGTAGAAGCCTGGAAGACAATGTTCTTGCAAACAGAACAGCAGCTGAAACGACTTGAATTGAAACTCGAAGTGAAAACAAAGAGTGCCTTATTATCAAGGGCTGCAGCTGTGATTGCAAGAAAACGATTACAACAATCTCATGAACATATCAGCAACATTCAACCACCATTTATGACTCTAACTAGCGGAGAAACAAACAGCTAAATATTTTGTGTTCAGTCCAACAAACTAATCACTTGAAGAATACCACAGTGACACGGTAAACCCTTCTGAAAAATGCAATTAACTAAATTTTCCTGCAGAACTTTCCTGCAGCACTGAGAGACAATTTTTTGGCTCCCACACAACCTTTCACTAATTAATTTCTGATCCCATGGCTTGCATTTCACACAGGAAAAATAATGAATGGAGACTTAGAAATATAATCCATGGAAATTGCTCCACCAGAAATTATACTGCGGCAGTATGATTTTATTAGTTTCCCACAAATGGTCTTCCAGCAGAGGGTCCCAACAATTAAAAATTTCCTGCGGCCCTAAAGACCATTAATATTGTGAGGGTTTTAATGTGTCACTACAATATCTCTCTTCCTGTTTTATTGTAAGCTGCATCACAGAATGTCATGCTTTTAGCTCAAGAATCATGCAAGCCTCAAATCTTCAACATCTATATGTTCTTCCTTTGAAGGATCTATGAACAGAAGAAAATGACATGCATTTGGGTAGGACCATTTTTCATTACCCCCCACATTGAAAGCTCTGATTTTGTTGCAATGGTCAGTTCGCTTATTCCTTCTCTGAAGGTTTCATCAACACAAATAAAAAAACATGCAATTTTCTTCAGGCTTTCAACATTGATCATGAAGCATTACCTTCTCTTTAAATTTTACACCTATCCAAACTCCCATATCTCTAGCTACTTTGAAATTGTTAAGTCTACATTGTCTCTTCTTCTTTAGGTTAACCTCCATCTTGGCCTTGATCAAGCCTCTCTAATCCTCATTCTAACTTGCATCTCCCATGCCATGGTAGCAAAACTAGCAAATTGTGATTATAACACCTCAACTTTTGTCTATGATTTGCCAATTGATGTGCCTGTAAAATAAGGCCATAACTAGACAATGGAATAGGAGATGGGATAAAGATTAGAGTAGATGGTTATTGTATAAAGTCATTGACTATGGGAGGAGTAAGTGGGGGACATGAGGTTCACATTTTGTTACCTTTTGAGGACATTCCAAATGGCATGTCCATATGCGGCCTTTTTCATGTTTGTGCTTGTCTTCAATTCCTTTAATGCATCTCAAAAATGGTCCTTCATAAGTTTCCTTGAAAATACATGTTTTAATGCTCCAAACCATTAGTATTAGAATGCTTTCTGTTTCTTTTTAACAAGATTTTTCATTTTTCTGCATCCATAAGTTCAATCTTCTGAAATATTTATGTGAATTGTTCATCAGATATGGACTATTACCTTTTTTAAGCTTCACAGAGCATCAAAATTTATTACTTTTTTTAAGCTTCACATAGTATCAAATTTTATCTTTGGGACTACTTTTTCCAATATGATTTTCATACAAACCAAATATCTTTGAGCCACTATTATTTTTTCACATTCAAACGAATTAATTGTCTATTCAATGTAAAGTCATTTAGGACAAAAAGGAAATGCATCATGACATAGTTATTCATCATATAGGGATTATTAGTAAGTTCATTCCATCTGTGAATGTTTATGGTAATAGTTATTCATAATGGATAAATCCATGCAAAATTGAATCTAAAGAAAACAGTTTGAGAAGGTTTTTTAAACCTAACTTCATGGAACATTGTAAATAAATTTCCAAAGAGACCTCTCTCACTAGTTGAAACACGTTTTGTAAAGGTTCCACCGGTTGAGGTACAATTAACGAATTGCATTCTAATTTGATTTAGCATTGAAAAATAAGATCCATAAAAATTATGCTTTACTCATACCACATCTTGTTTCTCTCTTTTTTATTCGCTCATGATTTTGGCATGTTTTTTCATCCTACTTCAGTAAGATTTTCACAAAACCTCTCCACATATAACTAGTGTGGCCTGTCCCCTTGGCTTAAGTGTAGTCTCATTACCCACCTAATTTCTCCTTCCAAAACCAGTCTTTGTAATTCAATTGAATTTTCAGGTACAAAAATTACTCAAAATTCAATGTCTTTCACATCTTAGGTCTAAAAGTGAAGAATTCACCTCCATAAAATCCTACTCATTTGAGGGCTTTCCGACAATACAAAGAGCGCACCCTAATTCCCCTGAAATTTTTAGTTTAGATTTTATTGAACTTTCAAGGACAAAATTGCCCAGTATTCAACAACTCCTAGACCATAGGTCTAAACACCCTTACTCACTGAGGGATTTCTGACAGTACCAAGAGCGCAGCAAGAGGCACCAAGGTTTGGGAGATCTCAGCATGACAAAACAAAACAAACTACCTTTCTTAATGCGTAGATATTCATGTTGTGACAAACCTAACATAGTAGGGATGCATGAAACCCACATCCAATTCCATAGACAAATACAAATCCCAATCACTACCAATTTTGGCTTGACAACTCACACATTTGGACATGGGCAACAAAATGGAGACCATATGGTCTTAATTGATCTGCCATACTGTGACTCCAGTGCAAGGAAGGACACAGAATGGATTGGAGACCACTTTGAAACACGAGGCATACAAAAGACTTTGCCTGCTTGGGGTAGTAGTGCCCACACATTGCTCTTGTCAAGGAGATATAAACAAAAATTCAGTTTGTCAATAAGAGCAGTCACACTGAAGCAACATGTTACAAACAACAGACAATCTAACCAGATCATCCATCTTCAGATTAGATGCAGAGTTCACAGAGTGAAAAGAAATGTCTGTGCCTCAAACCAGTCTGCTGTGAGTCACACAGCTAGTCAGGGATCCCCGGCTTCATCCTCTTCCACTACTCCAATGCTTCTGTGCAGCAAAGCATTCACCACTTTCAGACCTAATGACTAGCAGTGCATATGGTAGCAATACCTCACTCTTTGGTGATAGGTCAAACACAAGGAAGACACATGTTCGAATCTTTGGAGCCTATGCAACACAAAGGTCATGTAATAATACACCACATTCAGCAACAACACAATTTAGCCAACTGCATACAAAGAGCTTTTGTTTCGGGAAGTCTGGGTGTTTTGAAGGTCTGCCTGAACATGAGCCTGCAAACACTTAGCAAGGATATCCAACTGAGTGCTATCCTTCAGATTACAGTGGCACTTGGACAAAAAAGACCTCAATGAGAAGAACTGGCAGGCACAGATTTAGTTGAATAAGAGTCCGACAACAAAGTTACAAACTCTTTCCAAGAAGTTCAGACTTACTTACATATGCTGGTGGGCAAGAGACAGCAACTAAATCCTCTGACCAAGTTTCATCCAGCTCTTCACTTTGTGCCTCTGACAAACAAAATTGGGGGGCTTCCATCCACAACAGTTTGCTGCCCTGCCAGACATCAAGTTGGAGCTTGTGCAACATTAGCAGCCTCAAGTTGTCATCTTTGAAAGCATTTTGTCTATTGTCCCGCTCTACTCCAACTCAACACTTGGTTTCCTCAAAATGCTAGAACAAAAAATTGTCAGTATAGAGAGTCTCTCTTTGAAGTGCCCAACATGTAGACAAGCCACAGAGAACATGATACTTCAGTCATAATAGGACTCCACTGGATCCATTCCACTCATCTGGAAGATGTTTCAACATTACCACTCCTGGAATAGGGTTGATTCTCATTTTGATTGCAGGTGCCCGTATGGTACACTCCCATGTCTCTAAACTCTCATCTTCCTCAATTCATGTCACCCAATGTTGAAACAAAGTGAACTTTGTCCATCCTTGTCTTCTTTGGCTACCAACTCAAGCTGGCCTGGACTCAGAAAAGAAAGTTACAACTATTCAGAAACCATCAACCATACAATGGGTCACTTTTGCACTTGCTCCTACCTGGCCTAAGCAATTTGCTCCAAGACATTGCCACTTACAAGACACAACGCTATCTCAAGGAAATGCCATATTGCATAAGTGCACTGCCACTATTTCATCTTCCATCATATCAATACTCTACAGGTTCCATAGCATGACAAACTATTAGACTAGTTACAAACCAAAAACGAAAATCTCAAAACCTCCAACATTTCTCAAGATCATTTCTCAAGAAAGAAGCAAGTTACTGTGTTCCACATGCAAGTGATGCCATGGGCAACAAATTAAATTGAAATTCCTGGTGGAAGGTAAGTCCTTGGGCTGGTTTGCACCAAAATGGCTGGTTTGCAACAAAAATCCAGCTGAAATGGCCATATAAACCAGTCCAACAAAACCATGCAATTTCAAACCACCCAAAAGTTACCTCTCTGAGTGCTAAATGAGATCAATCTGTTCATTTAGCTCTGAGGCTTAACGTCAATTCCTGTGGTTTATCCACAATCCATGGAAAGAGCTAATGGTCACTACTCAACATTTCCAGGCAAAGGACCCACCAAATAGACTCCAGATACCTTCATCCAGGTGTTACTTTTCAGGTGATGAATGAAACACGACATCATACACAACTCTATGAGGACCAAGACAGCCATGCTATGAAGCTGGTATGAAAATTACCGTCAGCAGTTTGCTCAACTCCAAAGGTTGCCTGAGGTCTTCTCTAGTGATCTTCCTCCAACCAAGAATGTGGAAGAAGTGAGGAAGGTGGTGCAGCATCCAGAGTCACTTTTTGAAGCCTCTCTGCACAAGAAACCCAAGATAAATGTTATGCGGAACTGAAATAAAAAGACATAAGAATCCTTACAACCAGATTTGCAGTAGGGTTCATTTATGGGCATAACTAATAATCTACTCAACCTGTTGATTGTGGAAATAGGACCTTGCAGACAGGACTGAAAATATGATGGCATTGAATCTCACCTATTCTGTAAACAGGGGAAAATACCCTTGAAAAAGAGGAAAATCTATGAGATTGCAAAGAAAACTCCTTAATTGAAGGCAACCATTGTGTCAGCTCCCTACAGTGGGTATAGGCATCTACACGTATAAACCTACTGACTTCATCAGCTCTGACTCCCTACTGACTTCATCAGCTCCCTACAGTGGCTATAGGCATCTACATGTATAAACCTCCAGAACAAGGATATTATAAAGGATCACAACTGACTTACTCTCTTTGAGTTGCGACTCTTTTGGAAAATCAAGGAACTCCTCCCACAACAGGCCCTCCAACTCTTGCTTTTCTCCCTGTGGCAGCTCAGCATTGGTCTCTCTACCACATACATATGCAGCCCTGGCATGTTCTCCAGCCCTAAGCATCAGCAGAATCCATACTGGGTACAGACAAGTACTACCTACAGATTATTACTGCTTGACAAGGTGTATAATCTAAGTGCTTGCTTACACAGACCTGTCATGAAGGCATGCAGCAATTCAACTGTCAATGCAGACCACAGACATATACCTCAAAGGGAGGCACACGGGAGATAAAGGAAAATGTTTTCCACAGAAGGGATGGGATACAACCAGTTACCTGAACTGACCTTTCCAATTCTTTCTAACTTCCACATACTTCCTATACACCCTAACTTCACTATCAGTTAGGAAGACCTGGGAAAATGCTCACAGCAGTACATGCTCAACTTGCATTCCCTGGCTCCTCTTAATATATCTACTGTGTTTCCCTTTGTGGCATTTAATGTCTTCAAGTACTCACCGATCATAGAGATGTGCAGCTTCTTCCTGTGTCTTGCGGACGCCCAAGTTATGATTTTTTCCATTGACCATTATCGATGCTTTGTACAGTTTCTTTTTGGTCAATACCACTCCTTGCGGTAAGGGTTGCTCCTCGATGTCCTCTTGTGGTTTTCTTTGCTGCAACTGTGACTTCTTTGGCTGGGTGCCTGGCACTACAAGTAAAGAATGTTTGGCTTACATACAAAAAGGATGGAAAAAAAGACTTCAAGCTACACAAACAAGATAATCCATTCTGATATACCTTTTGCCCACAAACAGACAAAAAAATTTCTTTTGCATCTTTGCAACAGTTACATGATCACCACGAGACAGTGTCAGTGCATTTTCTCTATTAGCATACTGAGAATTTTTGTCAGGTGCGCTGTGAGTTTACTTGAAAGCAGATATGTGTGGATTTAATCTCTCAAAACAAGCGAACAATGATAGGAGAGAGAAAGTGAGGGAGGGTGAAAGAGAACAACTTGCCCTAGCAACTTAACCTGCCAGTCATCTTCTCAACAGTAGAAAGGATAATGTCTTGAGCTGGACTCTGACATGAGCATAGGCTTACCCTTTTTATCAGGCTCACACTTCCCTTGGTTGGCAGGTACTTCTGTTGAGGCTGTAAATCCTGGCCCTCCGCCTCCTGAGAAGCCTCTGGACCAAGCAAACACACACCAGATCTCTGCTTAGTTCATGCAGTCATGTAGGAGTGCACAAATGAGATCTCCTGTCATTTGTGCACAACACAGATAAAACACAGCAAAAAGCCTCCATCAGAAAAGTGCCCTAAAGCCCAACATCCCATATAATTCTTGCAAATTTAGTGTCACCAGAGGCAATCTGAGTCGCCTGATCAAAAAGTCAAAGGTCACACATCTCAACTTACCCAGGCATAGGGCCACCATGATACATGGGGGCAACATATGGAGGCATAAAGGGAGGCATAAATGGAGACACACCAAAAGGCAAGCCTGGCATCATCATGGCTTCAAATGGCATGGTCATGCGACCTGAGCCACATATTAATAGACTTGAGTTAGAAATCAATGGGCAGGAGTGAAAACTTTCCTCTCTTTCTCAAACTTCCTATTCTACAGACCCTTCAATGAACAGCACTTGTATCTATGCTTCACAAATTTACCTGATGAATTCTGGCAGCAACTGGCAAACCCATGTTCAGTTACTCTCTTTGGCCAATGACAAAACATCTAGCTAATGCACAGAACTTACCAAAACTTCCCTCCTCCTTCACCTTTCGCTTACCCATCTCCCCTTCTTTCTCCTCACCCTTATGGTAATCTTCCTCCTTGTCATCCTCTTGTTCGGGTTTCCCATTGCTTCCAACAAAAGAAGTAGAATTGTTCAGAGTAGGTGAGCCAGTACCTGGTTCTGCAGCTGTTAAGAAAACAAGGCAGAATATTCAGAGATCGACTCAGCCTGAAGACCTCCATGAAGCTGCAAAAATGTACACTCTCCCATATGTAATTTCCAAGGCAGAACTTTCATCTTTCAACAAGATCCATGTCTGGTACAAGAAGGATCACAGAGCGTACCAGCTCTGAGATGCTCAAAAATTCTTACTAGAACACACAGCAAAACAAACAGTTCCAATTTACCTTTACCCACTCGACGCCTTTTAGATCCTTTTGCCTTCTTTAATCTTGCAAGTTTCTCATAAAATTCCAACAGCAGTCCAGCATCAGTTTGGCTGTATTTTTTATACTCAGTAAATGTAGAAACGTCTCCTAGTGTTGTTGCCTCCTTAAGCACTGCTTCCATGACAGCCTCAGAGCAATGTTTCTTTGCAACAAAAAATTTGGAGATAACATTCTCTTTAGAAATATTGGTAACAAGGGCCTCCTCACATATTGATGTGAGAAAGTCAACCTTGTATTTGTTTGCTGCTTGCAAGAGTGCAGGTGAATGTTTCAGCAACACATTCGCATCAATTGTAGCTTTGTAGAAGAAGCTAACAAATGCGTTCAGCTCCTCAAGAGACATTTCAGCAACCTCAATAATCTTTGATTCCACATTTCGAAACATGGCCTCAAATTCTGTGGACCTTGCTGCCTGGCAATACCCACAAATAATAGAAGTCCAAATCACGGATTCTATATAGAATCTTTCTACCCTTGTCCCTCAAAGGCAATACTGTAGCCAAACATCACTTGAAGACATTGCTAAAGGGCTTGAGGGCCATCCAAATTCCAGTGACCAAAGCATCCATCTCTCAAATTAGGTTTCTGGGATGACAATGGTTCCAACTCACAGCTGCTGCTGCTACGATTACACAAGCAGGTTTGCAAGCTCATTGACAAAAAGCTCTCTACAATTGGCAGGCTTCCCAATTTGCAGTACTGGATGCATGATTCACGACCTAATATGCATAGCCCACATCCTTTCTCCGCAATACAACCATATATATAACAATGGAACATGACTTCCAGAACCCTAATTGAGAGGTAGATGCAGCAGACCTAGCAACCCGCCGACAGGATTGAAGAGCCCAAAATGAGATCATCATAGAATAGAATCAACAACTCAAGGAAACCCAGTTTGCAACAAGAAGAAAGTGTGCCAGAAGTTTCTTTTCATACCCATGGTTCTTTTCAAATAATAGGAGATCAGAAACAGGGGTATCAAGGAAAAACACATTGATAGATGTTCAGTTATCTGAGCTGTGCACAAGGAAGGGATGTGCAAAAAAAGATAGAACCAAAACAGAGCTGCAGCAAAGAAGAGGGGCAGGGGGGAAAAAAGTATGTTGAGAAAGCAGACCAGCACAGCTTTGTGGGCATAAATGCAGGAGCCATCAGAAGCTTGTAATTGTACATCAACATGTGTGTCTTGCATGTGCAATCCATTGTGCAAGTCCGGCTTCCATAAGCTCAAGAAATCCCTCTGTTTCTCCAACTGTTGCACTTGCATCTCTAAGCTTCTCACTTTGTCTGATTTGCATACGCTCATTACGTCTCGCTGCTTCTCCAGGAGTCGCATTTCTGCTTCCATGCTTCTGATCATTGCTTGCGCTGTATGTATTCTAGCACTATTCCAATTCTCAATCGGGATCTTTTCCATTGCTTGCTTGCTTGCTTGCTTGCTTGCTTAATTGATTGATTCAATGTTCTCAAAACTATACAAGACTAAGTCATCGTCATCGAGTACTGAAGAACTGGATTCTCCTGCTCCATATGCAGCAGCAGCAGCAGATGAGAGCCATGCAGAGAACCAACCAATCCGCCATTCTTTCAGCCATCCGCTGTATGTAGCTATCTCTCTCTTCTCTTCTTCTTCCCTGTCTCTCTCTCGCTAGGATCCACACAAGTTCACAACGTCCATTTGTCGACTGCTTCCAAGAAATTCAAAACCGAGAGTGCGGCGGGATTCAGACCGAGGGAGAGAGAGAGAAGGGACGACAAGGGACGACGACGACGACGACGGAAGTGCGCTCAGAGGGATTCCAAGAATGCCCACACAGAAAAGCAAAGGAAGGCAATAAGCAACAGGAGAGAGGGCTGTTCACACGGGAAGTCCCAAACCCTAACGCCGTCTCGTCTCGCTTTCATCATCATCATCGCCCGTCGCCACCACTCCCTGGCCACATCGAATCACGCGTTCTTATTGGTTAACATCCTGGGCCATGGGCTGGGACTGTTCAGACACACAACGGATGGATCCTCCTCTTCCAGTGGCCAATGTGATTTTCAAAGTTGTACCTAATAATAAGGTCACAAGTATTATTACCTGTATATGTGTGTGTATATATATTTTTTTTTATTTTTTATTTTTTTTTAAATCTTTTTTTTATAAAAATTTTGTCTGTTGATTTTTCTTTTTAACCATGTCTGTATGCGGACATAATATTAGTGTATTAAATAAATAAGTCCCCTTGGTTTATAAGGGGGGTATTAACCTAGGCCAAAAAAGTCCTCCCCTTCTCACCTATATAGGTGGGCCAAAGGAAGGGGTACTCTACTATTCCATAGATTCTTCTATATTGGGGGAGCCTCCATAATTTCAACTTTTTTTTGGCAATGGGCCAATCAAATTGGCTTGTCGCAAAAAACGAAAAAATAAAAATAAAAATGGTTGGACTTGTGAGGCACCCCCAACTAATTAATGTGAAACAGAAGAACTAAGTACCCCCTGGAGTATTAGGTACTAATAAGAAGTCACAGTGAACCGGCGCCCACCAGCACACCATCAAGGATGAATGGTAAGTGGTCAGCAAACAGTTTTCTGTTTGGTTTCAGTTCACTAGCTAACCATGGTGGTTAGCTCAGTTGCTTTTTTTTTACCACCTACCTACTAACAACCTGCTTGACAACCCACAAGCAGGTTGTTAGTACGTTGGTAATAAAGACAGCCCTTGCTTATGTATAAACTATCTACATAATTTGTGATTACCTATTTTCCTACCTCTATACCTATATATGAGACCTATTTCCTTCAAAATTGGTTACCAAGGTGAAACCAAATATTAACTCAGTTGAGGTTCATCCACAATTGAGTAATAACAGGCATCCAGTGGATGGTGCACTGGTGGGTTCTGGTTTACTGTCGCCAAAAGACACAAAAAGACTTCATTGAAATCACAAAAATGCACAGAGAGACACAGAGAGAGAGAAAGACTCCACCACCTTTCTGTTTTGTTTCTTTTTGGGTTTCTCCACGAAAAAGAAAATTTGTGGCTAAAATGTCAAAAAATCAAAGTAGGTAGATGAACTGTAATCTTTGCTGCTAATTAATTGTTAGTGTCATAATTTGTATGTAAAGACCTCCTCAGATTTATTTTTTAGTGTATTTAGAGATCGCCTTGCAAAGTGTAGAAAAAAACCTATGGGGGCATTTCAAAAACTGAAATACATTTTTTTCCCCCTAAACCCTAAAAACCTTTAATCTAACTCACACTCAACCTTGCCTTACATGGACACTAATTCCACCAAATCCAGCAATTTCATTGGCCATAACAATTTTTTATGCACACCTACACACAAGCTTATTCAAGACCCTTCTGTATAGGTACATTATTAGGGCCACAGTGAACTAGCACCCACCAGCGCACCATGAAGGATGAATGGTAAGTGGTCAGGAAACGGTTTGGGTTCCAGTTCACTAGCTAATCAGGGTGGTTAGCTCAGTTGCTTTTTTTTCCTACCTACCTACTAACAACCCACCCACAAGCAGGTTGTTATTAAGTAGGTAGTAAAAACAGCCCTTGTAACCATATATAAACCATCTACTTACCTAGTGATTACCTATTTTCCTACCTATCTACCTATGAATGAGACCTATTTGCTACAAAATTGATTACCAAGGTGAAACCAAATATTAACTCAGTTGAAGTTCATCCACAACTGAGTAATAACGGGCATCCAGTGGATGGTGCGCTGGTGGGTGCTGTTAACGGTGGACCGTATTTTACCACCACAGATTCCAATCATGAAATCCAGGACTCAAAGATGAACTAGAAACACATGGTAAACTATGGTAAAGATTGTCAAGTTAGATGTTTCCAGAACTATTCGGTTGTGCGTAAGGCCTACTTCATAGGCCTTACTTAATTAAATTGCCTTGTATTAGGCCCTTTGTTTTTGGAACTGCCCCACCTTGGGGCCTTAGACTACACGTATATATGCATCCAAGGGGGGGTTTTACTTTTAGTAAAGCCTAGACAGTAATTTGAAACAGGAAAAAAGGGGGGGGAAATAATAATAAGAGTCAGCTTGTGGTAAGTTTGTAATGTGCACCCCTTTTTGGCAGAAGCTCTCTTTCATGTAGGTAATGCCGGCCGAGGACAAAGACATTAGTACTGGAAGGAAGGGTCCACATGAGGTGATACGGAGCTAGTGGAGTGTTGGCCTGATTACAGTAATGCCCTTGTTTGAGGATGTTAAACTCACCAAACACAAAGCAAATATTTTTTTTCCATCTCAAACGGATACAACTTCACCCAAGTTCAGGGATGAGATGCATCAACACACTTAAAAATGTGAGAAACCCACTTTAAAAATAATAATAATAATAATTTAAGTTCCCACCGTACAACAAAATAGCCCGACCACAAAACAAAATTATCCCACATTTTGTAAAGGGTGCATTTTGCTTTAGAACATGACTACCCCCCTAATACTTAAAAAATTTCACCAAGTCTTTATGATGAATTAGGACCCTTTCTCTAACATTAAAAAAGGAAGGTCCTTTCTAACTGTTGTGAGTAGCCCTAATTTTGATGTGTGGTTGTTGTTGGGACAGATTTTAGGACCTAAATTATTGTTAGGTACCTAAAACGACCTTTTGTATTGTGTAGGGCCGCTGCCCTTCTAAACTAGTGCGTCCACTAGTGGGTAGGAGAATCTTCACGAAGTCTGCCCGTGAGGGTTTTTTTTTGCCCGCCCCCCAGAGGATGAATCTTCACGACTTTCGCCCGTTGGGGTTTTTTCTTTTCCCGCCCTGTTCCTTTTGCCCTTTCGTTGTAGGAAATTTTGAATAGGGGTAGGTATGGTTTTTTTTGGTTTAATGAAATGAAAATCACAATCACAATTGACTGTTGAAATATACTTGATTCCATCCAGCGTTTTTTTCAACAATTTTTCTTAAATTTTTTGACAAAAAATTGAGAAATTTTTGGAAAAAAAAAGAAATTCCTGTAAATTTAACTGTCTTTTTTTTAATAAAATATGCAAATTTTTCAAATATCAAAAATTTGAAAAAAGGGGAAAAAAACCATTCCGCCCCACACACAAAGGAAAACAACAAATGAAGTTGGAACCAGTAATTTCTTTTCCAATTTTCTGGTTTGGAAATTTTGGTGAAAATGTCCAAAATGTTAGCAAAACATTTGGTTAAATTTAGACGACAAACCCTAAATTTTCCAAAAGAATTTGTCGCAAGGTGGTGGGGGAAAAACAAAACGCTGCCCGAGGTTTCAAGTGAAAAGCAATTTTACTGGATGACAGGAAGTGTCCGAAAATTATAACCCTGCCCAAAAATTGTTTTACAGTGTTTGGACTCTTGTTCTCTTGTTGTGTGAGTGTATGCGTGCGCGCGTGTCCGAGAGAGAGAGAGAGAACAACAGTCCAAAACACAAACGTACGCGAAGCTTTGTTGCAAGACGGCTTAGCTTTGAGCAAGACGAAAAGGGAAAGGGAAAGGAAGAAATAAATCCATGGCGCCTAAAAGAAAGGCTCCAGTTGCAACAAAAGCAGCAGCAGCAGGAAAGGAAGAGAATGGCGAAGTAGGAGAGACGAAGAAGCGTGGTCGACCCCGTCTGAAAGCTGCCGTCCCTCCTCCTCCTCCTCCTCCGGCTGTCGCATCTCCGTCTATATCTCGGTCACGCTCTCCGAGTCCCGCTCTTTCTCCGTCACCTTCGCCTAAGAAGAAAGCCGGAAAGAAATCTGCAAAGCCGAAGGCGGCGGCGGCGGCGGCAGTTGTTGCGAAGGAAACGGCGGCAACAGTAGCAGCAGCTACTGCGAAGGAAAAAGCTTCCTCCAAGGAGAAGGCTACTTCCAAGGGAAAAACTGCAGCAGCTCCTAAGGAGAAAGCTGCACCTAAGAAGAAGGCAGCGAAGAGGGGGAAAAAGGCCAGCGAAGAAGAAGAGGAAGAGGACGTCCAAGGAGATGAAGAGGACGACTCGGAAGACGTTCCTGAGGTTCCTGTTGCCAAAGTCTCTAATGGAGTATCAACACGTATAGTCATTGAGCACTGGTGTGTTGAACTCCTATCTCTCTTCTCTTTTTCCTCTGCGCCTGGTTGTGGTCGTCTTCTTCTTCTTCTTCTTCTTCTTCTTCTTCTTCTTCTTCTTCTTCGGCCATTTGGATTTCTGAAGGTGATTATGTTACCCTGTTGTTTGTTCTTATGGGGGGAGTAACCAGCAAGCAGTGCAATTCGTTTAAGACGCGAGCATTGAAGATTCAGGATGCCCTCAAGTTGGCCATTCCTGACTTGGACATCGCGATTAACCCGGAGAAGGTGTGAATATCCATCTTCTTCAATTTCGTTGCTCACAGCTGTTTTGCCAGGAACTTTTGGCTTTCCATATTGAATCTTGGGTGCTATTCTGAGTCTGGGATACTTGTTCTGTTTGCAGCCAAGAAGAGGGTGCTTTGAAATCAGAGATAGCAATGGAAACATCTTCATCTCACTTCAGGTACCATCTCATGGAACTTTTGTTTGCACACCGCTCAAATGTTTGATCAGAAGAAGTAGCTGGATGAAAACTCTGAAGAGCTAGTTTCTCATTCCAAGCCCTTGAAGGAGTTCTTTCCATGTGCCCTAAAACAATCGATGGTCTCTTCCTTCTACCCCTTGACATTTCTTTTGTTTTCATTACATGGTTTTTGTTGTGGGATTTTGGATACCAGGATATGCCAAGACCTTTTAAGAAGCTCAAAGACCTTGACCTTGATGAAACAGCTGCAAATATCATTGCAAAGCTGACATGATTCTGGCCTTTTTATCAATGTGGGTGTGATTTCCACCTCATTGGAGTATGTTTTGGATCCCGTTTTCAGCAGGCATGTTCTATTACAGTTTTGTCATGAAGTGTTCATTATTCATGTAACAGATTTTAGGGCTTCCCTGAGATTTTGATTTCAATGGTAAATTTTCTGTTCAGCCACATGTGGCTGGCCCCATTTTAAATTATTGTTGTAGGGTTTCCTGTATTTGAAGTTGCTGGGGAAATGTTTTCTTGCTTGTTCAAAATCTTAAACTGTGAGGATCTTTGTAAACAAAAGACATTTCATCCCTGGTGTGATTTTACAATTGTACAAATCAGAAACAACAATGGTGGACAAAATGATAGTTGCTGAATGCAACTTAGATGAGTAGTTTGGGGTTTGCACTTACTCCACAAACAAAGACCATGGTATGTTTGGTTCTCCACCTAACACCACACAACAGACATGGTAATCCAATTCTGAACAACTCAATCCCATGGTTGTTGCATTTTAAACTGTGTTTTTCCTCCCTTGAACCTCTTTTTCTTTGTTATGTATGCAATTCTTTCTGCTGAAATCCCTAAGACAATTTTGCCTCCAGTATTATTAAGTTAAAACCCATTTGTATAGTGTGATGCCTGCTGTTTCTAAAGGCAACTCCTATAATGCACCAATAAGAGAGGACTCTAAGAATTTAAGGGTAGCCTTGCTGCAGAAGATAAGCTTAGAGGGTGAAAACATTTTGTGGTACCGCAACATCCTTACCATCACTTACAGTAGTGTTTCTGAAGACATGACATCAGTGTGGTGTCATTGATAGCTAGTTTTGTTATCATTTTATTAACCTGTCCTCTGTGACTGGTGACAAGCCCTACAGTGATAGGTACCCTTGTGAACATTACAGATCATGATACTGATGTACATACCTTCCCTGCCAGTCACTACATTCCTTTTCTCACTACCACTCCAGTTCTCCTCCTTCTTGAGTGATGTTGACTTTTTCTTTTTGATTCATTGTTTCTTTGTTCAGTGTGATTACATGTAGCTAGTTTTAATGTGATTGCTTGTAGTCCATCATGTGTGCTTTTGTGTTCTCTGTGAATGATTGAGAATTCACCTTTTTTGGTGGATATTTTCATGATCCTGTTGATATAGATGTTTGTTCAGTGTGAATACTTGTGGTCCATACTTTTGCTTTTGTATTAGCGCTGTGAACAATCGAGAATTCACCTTTTTTGGTGGATATTTTCATGATCCTGTTGGTAGAGATGTTTGTTCAGTGTGATTACTTGCAGTAGCTAGTTTTAATGTGATTACTTGTGGTCCATACGTTTGCTTTTGTATTAGCTCTGTGAACAATCAAGAATTCACCTTTTTGGTGGATATTTTCATGATCCTGTTGATAGTGATGTTTGTTCAGTGTGATTACTTGTAGCCAGGTTTAGTGCAATTGATTGTAATTTGTTGTCTGCAGTTTGCATTAGCTCCCTGGATGTGGTGGTAAGGATAGAAATGTTTAGTGGCACTTGATGCCACCAAACCCTGATTTGACCATGATATCAGATGGATTGAATTCAATGCTTTTTTCCTTGGATGTCTAGGCCAGTGTTGTGCAATTCTTCCTTTTTAAGAGAGCCTCCTGTCCTTGGTTTTGACACTTCAATATTTCTTGGAGGTTCTCCTGTTGCAGCTTTGAGTGTGGTTCTTTGAGCCAGTTTCTAAACCCTTGAAGTCCAGTTCATGCACATTTCTTCAAAGTCGAGAATCTTTGGGCTTGCTTCAAAAGCTGGGTATCGTTTCATGTGCACACTATACATTCTTCATTGTTAGATAGATAGTGTAGAGCTACAAAGTTTTACAGCAATTTAAAAGAAGGTATCCCTAGAGGCACAGAGTTCAACGACTAATTAAAAATAAATATTTGACTGTAAAATTCAGTCTACTACTTCTCAACTTTTGAAAAAGAAAATCTACCTGTGCATCTAAAGAACTTGTTTTCAAGGATTGTTTTTGATGCTTCCAGTTTCAGTTTTTGGATGGAACAAAAGGCTCATACCACAATCCAATTTTTGTGTTGGTTTCAACTAAAGGGTTCCAGCTTCAGTTTGTGTCATTGCAAACCAGAAACCTTATACATGCCTGATACAAGTAAGTGGCCTTGTGTAACTATTGCCTTTCCCACAACATGCTTGTAACCAATGAAGATTGGGCAAGGCCTGAGAATACCACTTGCTACTCTCATTTTCTCCTCATTGAATGTGATGGCAAATTGATGAAGGGAACATTTTCGGGTATCCAAAAATAACCTTTGCTTCATATTGCTGAAGAGATATGTTCATACTTTTTTAAGAAGGGTATACACAGTATCCCCTTGCTATACACATGAAGGCTCGAGTTTCTTACATTGTGTATAAGCATGCATATGTGCAATCATGTCAAGGATACAAAAGCACTTCTAACACTTGATAGGTTTTCAACACTAGTATATTAGAGTGTATTTTAAAGCATGCTCCTTAAATATGACAATGAGTGCTTTTAAAGTATCCTTAAAATATTTTGAGGATTTATGAAAGCAATGAATGTTATGTTTTAAAAGGCTGATTACATGGCCCAAAAGGAGAGAGATGGAACTTGTGATGTCTGAATTTAAGGACTAGTGTGCTTTACCATACATGCATAGAGCTATTGGAACATATTTTGAACTGTTGTATATAACAGCCCAAAAATAATGTCACAAGAAAAAAAAAATTGTTTAATTTAGAAAAAGAATCCTCCTTATTGTATGCAATCCCTTATCAAGGATCAGCAAAGGAATTAATTGTTACCCCCAAAAATCTAAGTGATTTACTCCATCCACCTCACCACCATAAAATTCAACAATTATACCTACTTGTGCAACATTGTATTTAGATTTTGCCTTTCTAATTGGAACTTGTGTTTAACAATTCATTATATTAAAATGGGCATGAAAGTTTCAAAGAAACTAGGTATGCAACATATAGAAGGCTTACATACTCCTTTACACAATTGATAGTTTGAAAATATTCATTGATGTGGGTGAATGTATGTTACGGTGTAGACAAAAAAATTGTCACAATTTGAAAGTTTTTAATATTTGTGTAACTTTGATATATCATGGTGGATGTTTGAAAAACATTTTGTAATTAAAATTTTGAATTAATGATGGTTTACGTCCCAACATATCATTATATTATGAAATTGAAACAAACATGAACAAATTAATTATCAATTGGAGTACATTTTCACTTTGCAACAAAATTATCACAATGCTACAATTGTAAAAAAAACTATGAAAGATTAGATTTAATGGTAGTTTATCCATAAAATTTTGCACATGTAAAAGACAACTGTGAAAAAAAAAAAAAATTTCACCAAAATTTTCAAAAAAAATTCAATTTGTGAAGTTCAATTAGATTTTTCAAAAAATTTGTTAATACATTATGTAATAATAACGATGATGATTATAATCTTTTTAAATTAAATTTTTTTCTTTCATTGAAAATATAATTGGGCTAAATGTTGTTTTTTACCATTTTACATTTTTAAAATAAAATCTCAAAATTAACAAAAAAAATGATAATCTGCTGTCAAATAAGGGTTCTAAATCAATGTTTATAAAACTATTAGTGTATTTTTACACAATAATACACTTACCAATCAATTGCATATTGATGGGATTAATAATTTATTTTATGTTTGAAACTCAAATTAACATGTGATCTCTAAAAAATTTCAAAATGAATGAAATCTTACATGTTACTACTTTTGTACTATATTGTGTTCTAGTTTTCCCTAAAATTGTCTACACCATACCATGCATCTACCCATGTTTTATATGAACCTTCTTGAATCCTAAAAGAAAATTGAATTATATAACTGCCCAATTTATATCAATAAGCTTAATTTAGATTACTATTTAACCAAGACAATGAGTTGCAAAATAATATATCCCTTGCTAATGGAAATAATGAATCCTCATGAGAAGGGAACTAATCATTTCATTATTGAAATATTGTACAATTGACATCACATAAAGGTGGATCTCTTGTTGAAAATCATTTGGGATCCTTGAAAATGCATTTTGAAAAATTCTTCACAAAACAACATTTCAAATGGCCTTTCTTTGTTATACATTCATGTGTGATTGTATTTTGCACAACTTAATATAAGATTTTGATATCATTAGTTTGTTACATATCCTAAAGCTCCAAGTGACATATAATATTCAAAATTAACATGCAACAAGGAATACATTCTTGTTTGACATCATGCGTCAAAAATGTACATTTACATTTATGGGAAAGAACAATCTAGTATCAATCATTATATGTTCCTTAGTACTTTTGTTTGGTAGTCACAAAAATATAACATGACTTGGTGAAATCTAAGCCTACTCTTGCAATTTAAATGGTCAATTTATCTTCACATATTCATGTCTTTAGTACCAATGTTCAATGTGGTGATATCAACATTTGCATGATCACCACAAGCTCCATTTTGATATCCATTGGCAAATTACATTCTATCAACATTGCCAAATATGTCTTATTAATGAGCCACATTTCTATTGGAAGTCATGCACTTGACATTTGTGAACCTTATTATGGCTTCACCATGTTGTTGTGAGTCTTGTTAGTGTCTTAATCATGGAGGCGAATGTATTCATATTGCTTTGTTAAACTATTGATTTTCTTTAATAAATATTTTAAACTTTGTTATTCAATCAAACATAAAACATTGACGAATCTTTTCATATTATCAACTGGATAGAAATAAAATAGTTTAAATTTTTAATAGTTCAAATTCCTTTTTTGTTTGATTGAACAACAAAATAACAAAAAATTAAATTACTTTAGGAAGAAATCTAAGCTATCTCATTTGCTTGGAAACAATAAAATTATGTGACTCAAAAGTGATGATGAGTAAATGGGGTCAATGGGATAAACATTTTTAATGTTAAAATTTGGTGAAAATGAATTCCTTGTGTTTCAAGAATGAAGCATTATAACTTGCAAATACCTTCAAAGTTGTGACCCTTATATGATACACTAATATATTATGATGAAAATAAAATTATATGCGTGTGTGTGTGTGCAAAATCTTGAAACTGATTTGTTTGTTTTATTTATTGCTTATGCTTCTCAAAGATTTGAAAACCATTGAAAATAAATTTCAAATGTTTTGTTTAGCTAACTATGTGAAATCATTCATGCAAACTTCTTTTTTTTCAAATCATTAGGTTAAATCAATAATGGTATATAATGTAAGATAAACATGTTGTATGACATGAGAAACTTCATGTAATTCATGTTTATCCATTTGGTGGTATACCATATAATTGGTTCTTTCAAAAACTTGTTCATAAAAATTATGAACAATGTTCATGAAATTTTGGTTTCGTTTCCAACCATAGTGTGAACATGTTTGAGTTGAGACGACATTTGAAATATTCAATAAATTGTTGTGTTTGTTTATCCATAATCTTAATTTGTATTTAACTTGTAGCCAAGGGTATTAAAAATATTATTGTTTATATGTTTATGTCACTCATACCTTCCTCATTTTCAAACCTACCTACTTCATTCTTTTACCCTCCCCACTTACATGGACATTGAAATTAAGGTAAATAATGATGAACTATTGAGAATTGATCATAAGAGGAAAAAAAAAGAACATGGGCAAGATTTTGCTTGTTTTGGAAAGCATTACACTCATCCTTATAATAAAAATATTGTTGTTAGTTAGTTCGTGCCATGTGCCATGATGTTTGTACTTACCTCTTCCAAGCCTAATTGTCTTGCTCATTTCCTGACTTCATTGAGAATGATTCATTGGAGTTAGTTTAGGCAAGACAATTTTAAGTTTTGTCATTTGGATAGTTTAAACTAAAATTTGTTTAACTCATTCCCAAGTAAAGAGGCATGGAAATGTGTCTTTTAGGGTCAATATCTTTTTTTTTTAAAAATTCAACACCATATTCACAAGTAGAAAATATCAATTTACATCTCATTTTTTTAATTGAATTTTTCTTGAATTCAAAATTGGAAATGAACTTAGTTGAATTGGAATTCAATTTAAAAATTGAATTCCCTTCAATTCAAGTTGCATATAACATTGTTCAATATTTTCATTTAGATGAAGCTTTTCAAAAGACAATTTATTAATATGTGTATTTCATGTCCACATTATGTGTATTAAAATAATTTAATAAGCTATCACTTTCAATACTATCTTTTTCACCGTTCCCCATGTGCATCTACATGAACATGAAAAACCTAACAAAAATAATGATGAATTATTAAGAATAATATGGGAACATACCCCAAAAAAACCAAAACTAAAAGGAGGTGAAATTTTTACTCAGTTTGTTACTCAATTTGGAGCCAATACCATAGTACATGAATGGTTTTGGCATGAATTAAATTATTTCTTAATTTGTCAAATTTTTGAAAAATTATTGATTACTTTTGTTGGAATTTTAATAATTATTATAAAATCAAATTCTGAAGGGTTTGAACTTCAAACCTACTAATCCTTGAATTTGACAGTCTAAGCACAATTATAACGTCCCACAAAGACAACAAAATCATGTTTATTATCTTTTATGAACATTATTTGCCCAAAAAAATCAGAATTAAAATACCAACTACCGAAGTTAAGATTTGAAATTTAATTAATTAATCAAAATTTTTTTGCCAAATCCATTTGAGTACTTCGGTAGTACATTTGTGCTTATAGAATTACCGTGTGGACCAAAAAAAAAGTGTTAACATGTCTTGTACCTGTTCATGTATTCTTCTAAGTAGAAATACATTTTCAATCTTCCTTTATTAAGGGTTTCATATTGAAATGGAAAGGATTCTACACAATTGCAAGAAAAAGGATCCCTTAACAATTAACAATGCCCATTGTAGGGTTTTTTATGTAATAAGAATGGATTTTTTTACAGTGTGAATGAATCAATGTTTTTCTAGTGGCAAATTTTTGCACTATGATGAAAAGTAAAAGTAAAATAGGATTATGTTTTTTGCAGATTCCCTTCTTTAAAAACAAATTCCAACAATTCAAGGATTTTTTGTTGATAGAAATTCTTGTCTTTTTAAACAACTTTTAGTTTTGGGGCATTATTTTGCCACTGTTTTGCAGTTTGGACATTTTTCTAAAAATGTGACACCAATAAATGTTTAAATACCTCACAAAACTGAAACAAAAAAAACCCTGAAACCAATGGGGTTTTTTTTTTTTTTTTTTCAATATTTGATTTTGCAAAAGTAGCAAACTCTTGCTAAAGAACCACATTTATCCAAGCTTTCCTCAAATTTGATTTTGCAAAATAGAAAAAATTAATCACTGATATGAAAAATGGATTCTTAAATCAACAAGTAATTAATCTGCATTCTCTTGACTAAATTGGGAAGATTTTTGCACAATTATAGAAAGAGGGTTCCTCAAGAGTTAACAATTTACAACAAAAACATTTTAGTTAAACAATTCCAACTATACCAATGCTCCTCAACTCCACCATCTCACATAATATCTTCCTTGCAACAAAAAGAGGGGAAATTCAAGTGGTTGATTGATTATGATGAAATGACTATTGATCATACACAACTTTTGCTTTTGTTTCACAAATGGACATTTTCTAAATGTCATAATGGAAGCAATATAATCATCCCAATGTCCCTGAGCCGTGATTTTTTTCCAATTTTCGGATGTTGTGTAACGGGCTAGCATCCCACGAGGGATTTAGCATTAAATGGCAACAGGTTTTTAGAAAATGTCTAAATATTTTTTAAAAATAGTTTTTAAATGTTACCAAACTAAAATCAGAGTCCAAATGTGGCAAAAAAAATTTGAAATTTTTTTCTTGAAATTTAGGTGATTTTGTATAGAAAAAAAGGGTAATATTGGAACAAAGTAATCCATTTTTATTTTTCACATCTTGGCACAATATTTCACCCCCCAAAAAAAAGCCTGCCCCCAAGGTATGACTCATAGGTAGCCACATGGTTTTATGTGACTAATTGACACAATGACCCAATTTAAATTTCAATAGGTAAGATCTGGCATGGCCTAGAGACGAATTGAACCTCCAACGATTTGCAAATGGATATGAGTCCCAACCACATTTTAACCTTGATGTCCCATGAAAACGATCTCAATATCAAATTTGTACTCTCAGCTTCAAATGAAATTATTCAAATTGTTGAATACGTGTATCTTGACAAGCTACTCAAGAAACATCATTGTGAGTGATTATGAAGCCCTTTCAAAGTAGACAAATTGTAAGAGTATTCATTCAAGATAATTGAATGTACAAATGGTCATGACTTTACATGAATATAATGCCTTACTTAGACTCATATATATGTTCCATGGATTTCTCTAGCCTTTCCAAAGGTGCAAACTTAATATTCATGGATGAAGTTTACAGTTTACAGGTGACAAAAGATACAATGTCTAAGAAATAATGCAAATATGAAACTTGGGTGTAAGTATATGGTTTATACATCCAATTTTCAAATTTCCTGATCAATTCTTTTTTTCCTTTTGAATTGAAATGTCAGGGCTAGGTGTTAATGTGATTACTACTCATGGCCGCCTTGCAAAGGGCTTAGGAGTTCAGCTCGCCATTACGTTGTTCTAGATATCAACTACATTTAGTTAGCCCAAACACACTCACATGATTGATTGAGTAAAACCAGCAGTAAAACAATAATGGCGGGGGGGGGAGGGGGGAGGGGGGGATATAGTGTATAGACGGTTAAAGAAAGTTCTTTCATGTTGGTTTGCCAAGGTTTTTTCATGTAAGGTAGAGGCATTCCAAAAATAAGGGGCTTAGGATGAGCTGATCTCCGATTTTGGGAATGTCCATTAACCCATGTGCCCTTCAAAATTAGGCTCGCAAAATTCTTCTAATGTGTTAGCAGCCGTTTGTTATCGAAACAGTTAAACTATATATGAATAGTTAATGTCATTAACACTGGTTTTTAACTGCCGTATGTGACCTTGAATGTCCTTACATATCTTATTATGTGTTGGGATTTCAGTTATAAATTTGATGGTATTCAATGTTATGGCCATGCTTTCAAATCTTGTCATCATCATTTATTAGACATGAAAATAATTGTTGTTTTTTTGTGGGTTAGAGTTGTGAAAAATAAGTAGGCCAAATGTTGTCATGACTTCAATTCAAGTCAGCCCCAATAGTGTCATCAGTTCTGTGGCATAGCACGGCGCGTCTTCAATACACAAAATCAGAGGGGATCAAGACTACCATTGTTATTTGGTCAGGAACATTATAAAGGATTGCAAACTTGCAACACCAATATATGTGGGCAATGGGATCTATCAAGCTTTGCACTTGACTCTGCCTCATGTGAGTCCTTGTTGTGATAAAGCCCATTGCCCAGACCATGGTAGGGTTCTTACACCTACTCTTTGGGAATGAGCGGGATCTTACACCTATAAGTAGATATAAGATCATTCCCCATTAGTAAGGCGGAGGTGCAAGATCCCTCCTCTTTTCTATGAAGGATATTCACAGATATTAGGTGCCCTCCAATTATACCTATAGAAATTCTCTGAGTTCTTTAGAATATAGGAAATGCTTGATGAAGGTTGAAGAGTTTAAGATTTGGGTGTACCCCATGTTTTTTTCTTTGTTAAATTTAGCCATTTTTTAAATTTTTTTTCAAAATGGCTAAAAATATGTGTTGTTTTTGGTTTCCTAGTAGCCAGATTTCGTCTCTTCTTTTTTTTTTGTGAAAAAACGCCAGATTTCTCCATTGGGTTGTAGCATGTAACCAAAAATGTGAAGAATACTTTAAGAGTTTTTACCCTCATACCTATTCTATAGCCAAATTTGACTGAATCTTCTTGTGGATGATTACCAGTTTGGCTACATCACAAATTGAAATTTAAATTTTATTATAAAAAAATCCCCTTTGTGTACCTAAGGATTGTGGAATAACGCCCTAGAGAGTCTCTAGTCTTTTTTTTGGTGGATTTTTCTTTTGGAAGAGCCCTGTGCAGAGACTGGTTCCTCCGGTCACTGCCCCCCACTGTTGCGGAATAAAACAGTCCCTTCGACTGGCTGCGCCGGTGAATAAACCCGCCCGGCCGGCCGGGCGACCCGGCGGCCCTCCCTCCCTCCCTCCCTCCCTCCCTCCGCCGTCGTCGTCTCGTCTGGTCTGTCTGTTTCCCATCACTCCCGCTCTCCTCCATCGCCGCCAGTCTCTCTCGAGACGGATCTGTCTGCCAGCCACCACGCACAGGCAGCCAGGAGGCAGCCCCGAGGCCTGTGAAGAAACTGTCCTCCATTTTGCTGCTGTAGCTCCTCATTTCTCGCATTAATCAAATCGTGAACTGCGGTTGGTTCTTGGGCCGGAGTGTAAGTAAGATCTGCGGGATCGGGTGACGGGAAAAAGTCTAGTGTGAAGTGTAGGAGAAAGGTAGGTGGTGGTGGTGGTGGTGGTGGAGAGGATCAATGGAAAGGGGTGTTGTGTCTGGAGCTGCAGGAGCTGGTCGAGCATCATCGGTGCGAAGGAAACTGAAGAAGGATGAGGTAGCAGTGCTGCTGTCGGTGGTAGCTACAGTTGTAGTGCTGGTGCAACGATTCTTGGCGGAGAATGACTCCTTGTTGCAGGCCAGCCATAGGATTGCCCTGGAGTCTTCCATGCAAGCCACCACTATTGCGCTCTCCAGACTCCAGATGATGTTCTCTGTAGCTGCTCAGGTCTGTTTGTCTTGTGGTCTCAGCAAGAGTAACGCATCAATTGCAGGAGCGTCTAGAATTTGTCCTGATCCCAAGTGCGCGACTTGATCTCATGAGCTAGTTGGTGCAATGTTGGTGTACAGGTGAGTTTTCCTGTATCGACAAAAACTGCAGCATGGGAAACTAGCAGCTCAGGAGGAGGTTGGTTCCTGGATTTTCTAGCAACAGCTTCTGATGACCAAACATGGTTGGACACATTTCGGATGGCGAAAAGCTCATTCTACGAGCTTTTGAGAGACCTTCAACCTCTCCTACAGTCTAAAGAAGAGAATCGCATCTCATCTCCTAGTGCAGATTGCAAATTGGGTGCAGGTCTTTATCGATTGGCACATGGGACTCCATTCAAAGCAATTGGACGCAAGTTTGGGATGAGCAAGAATGCAGCATGTGAAGCATTTTACGAAGTCTGCAAAGCCTTGGAAGAGAAGCTTGGCTATCTGTTTGATTTCCCAACCACCACCGAAGGATTGCAGCCTATTATTGATGCCTTTGCAATGCAAGGTATGCCTAATTGCTGTGGAGTTATTGGTAGCACGCGCTTCCTCGTTGAGAAGCCATCTGATCATGACATTGCAGCTGACTACTATGATTTCTCAGCGAATTACAGCATTGGCATGCAAGTGGTAGTTGATGGTCGAGGCCGGTTTCTTGACATCTCTGTTGGCTGGCCTGGTTCCATTCCCCCGGCTTCTGTTCTTGAGAAAACCCGATTCTTCACCAGAGTTGAATCCAATGAACTTCTCCATAGTGTTCCTGTGGAGATCAGCAGTTTCCAGCTTGTTCCACAGTATTTGCTTGGTGATGAGGTCAGTAAGTCATTCCTTCAATCTCCTGAAAAAAAAACTTATTATGCCATCTTCTTTGCCATGCAGATAAGTATTATACACTGCAATCTTGAGCTAAAATTCTGGTATACATATACCAGAATTCCCGATAAACCCTAAAAACCCAATATATACAAGTAGTTTCTGTGTTCATCATAGTGTAGCACATTGATTTAAAATCACAAAACAGCAGGAAAATTAAAATACAAATCAATGTGTAATGGTTCAGCTGATGGTTCATTGATCTTATACATGCACCTTAACTCTGTTTACAGTTGAGAGAATGAATGTGATGTGAGGGTGGGGGCAGGTGTACCCACTGTTGCCATGGCTCATCACACCATATTCAGGGATTGATTTAAGTGAAACTCAAGCAATTTTCAACAGCGTACATGCATTAGTGAGGGCAACAGTTGGGCAGTCCTTTGGCTTGCTCAAAACTCAGTGGCAGCTGCTTCGCATGAAGCAGGAAAATGATCACTTTGAAATGTTGCCATTCATTGTTGCTGCTGCATGTGTCTTGCATAACTTTTTAATCAACCGTGGAGAGCAGTCAATAGACAGAGTCCAGCCAGATGTAGATGTAAGGGCTCCACATATGTCCCCTCCACAGAATGAGCTTGCAATAAGTGTTAGGGATACAATTGCAACCCACATCAGTTCCATTGCACACAGGCATGTGCAATTACCATGATCCAATTTTGACCCAGCCTTAGTTGTATTTTGATCACAAAACATTGTGATTCAGCTTCCCAAACCCCCAAGACTGGGCTATTTTTCTCAATAAAATCACTTCCAGGGTATCTGTGCAATTGTTCTATATTTCACATTTTGACTCTTGAAATTTCTGCTTTGTACCAGGAAAAATAGTGTCAGAACTTTCCTTATACTTATCTGCCAGTTAACTTTGGTAGAATGATAGTCTATGACATATCACCTCTAATATAGAACCGTCAACAGGTCTTTGCTGGAGTGCACATTTAGCATCCTTGATAAAGCACACAATGCCACACTTGGAAACACAATAGTGAAGTTCGTTCTGTGGCTTCAGAGTAACTTGTATATAGACAGGAATTCTTGAGGTTTTCAGTTCTCAAGCACAATTTCTCTCTTAAAACCCTAAATCCTAAAGTTATTTCCTGTCAACTGCAGAAAATCTGATTCATTGGTTTGCTTTGTAGGTGTCACATTGTTTCTGAAAGAGCTTGCATATATACAAACAATCAGGGGAAACTTCATCTATGTTAAGGGGATTGGACCTGGGCTTCTGAAACCAAGGTCATGAAGTTTTAGTGTGTAAATGTTGAGACAATCTTTCAGTTAATAAAATAGGGTGGAAATGTAATCAAGATTCCAATAAATTTGTCCACTAATGTGTAATGAGTCAGACCATTGTCAGTCCCTAATGTAATGTCATTTTCTGATGTGGAAGAAAAGGGGGCTGGAGTTCCACTTGTAATTAGCCCCAATATAGGAACACCTGTTCAAAGAGAACATGATGGAAATGCTCTTGAGAACTCTTCAACAAAATTGCAGTCAGGTCATTATCATGCACTCAAAGTCATTTTTCAGCTGGTGAGGGTTTCCAGACGTCCAAAGGTAGAGAGGTAAAACCTAAAAATGCATTGCAACGCTACAATGTTTAGAAGGATCTCAAGTACAAGCATCAAAAAATTAGGGCTGGCTTGCTATCACCAGATTGGGTGACCATACAGAGGAGAAAATCAGACTCTTCTCTTGTTGAGGCTAACATTGCATGTATCTATTTTCTCCATCTTCTAAGTACTATGTACTCTTCTAAGCACTTGCCCATTATGTAGGTTAAGGCACCAGTGAGCCTGTTAGGGAAAAAGATTTTAGGTCTGGGGTGGGCAGATTCAATGAGATTTTTAATTCATCTTCAACAGACATTTTGGTCACTATTATGAGTGTATGATCAGAACTGGAAGATTATGTCATATAATGTGGCCAAAAAAATGGTGTAATCTGCCACCTTAGACAGCAATGTTCAATTTATATTTTTCACACTAAATATTGGGATACAAAGCAAGTACCTGCAATCAATCAGACACAACCACACAATGCCTCCGTGTATTGTTGTCCAAAGTCCATTAGCCAGTTAAGAACAAACTACGACTATAGATGCACACATACACAACAACAAAACATGTTAAACCAAGAAATCTGTAGTCACAAAAGAATTCCATGTCTAGCAGCCTTCAAAACACAAATTCCAATGCATAATAGGAAACAGCATACAAGCATTGTACAAAAGGTGTAAGAGACTCCATTCTAGAATATATGAGTTGCACCTCATAAGACCCTCCATAGGTGGTTAAAATATCTTGCAGCCTTTTTCACACTACTTTGTTAAAATACACTAATTAATTTTATCTTTAACTTAATCATTGACATAACTAGCCATGATTGGAACCGAAGCTACTTAGGATTTTATTTTCTTGAAGAACCAAAAACCAATCAAGTCAAGTCAACAGCTTGACAAGTTGGGTCTATTGTTGTGCTTCAGAAGAAAGAAAAAAGAAAAAAGGTTGGAATGCATCATAAGGTGGAGCATGCACTCCCTTGACCAAGCTTGCAACCACCACCACTAGAGCTTAGCGACAATGGGTGCTAGTGGCTATGCACATGGAGATTTCCAGGTGCATTATGGCTATGCAAGTTTGAATCATTATCACCATCACTCATGAAGGTAAAGCTTGGCGATGGGAAGGTGGAAGTCCAATCCTCTAAATCATTTTGTTAAGAACATTATCCACCTTATGAGTTGAAGTTCAACCTATGAGATTGTAACAATCTTGCTTCATGCACAACAAAGGGGACTCAATGTATTATTGTTCATTAGTGTGCATTGAAAATGAAATCATTGGAACTCAAACTAGAGGTTGTTGTGTTTTGAAGTGAATTGAAAGTAGAAGAGTGATAGTGCTTCACTATCACTGTTAACTTCCAAAGTTATTTCTAAGCCTCAAAGGTTAGTAGCTTTGCATGGCTTGGGAACCAAGCTTGTTTGGTTTATTTTTCTTTTTTTAATTCATCCAAGAATCCAAAGGAAATCATCTGTAACTTGGACAAGTTGTCATCCATCCACACTATAGAGGAACATTGGCAGGGGATTGGACAAGACTTGACTCATGAATGAACATGGCAATTGGTGAACAAACAATGAATACTTTTAGTAAGTAAACTACATGATTTGGAATGGATGAATTTGTTTTATAACCAAACACATATCAAATTAAACTCACATTCATGGTTTTTTTTAAATCCATGATTTTCAAATTAATTAAGTTTTTAGATTCAAAAATTAATTACGAATTTCAAATTAATTTGAATTTGAAAATTCACCATGGTCTTATACAAGTAAAATTTGGGATTTGTCTACATCGTTGGATTCTTGGAGAGGAGGGCAACATGTAAAAGAACTTAGTTCATTCTAAATTGAAAAATTCTTGAGGTCATTCTTGGGTGCAAGGTGTGAATGGAATCGGTAGGTGTGCAACACATTATCAACAACCAAGTTTTTGTGTGGGTAAGCACAACTTATTGGATTCATAGTGTCATTTTATCAAACAAATGTAAAGAGTCGCACTATCAACTTTTTTCTTTTGTTGCAATAGTTTGTTGTAGTAGGTCAAATATTGTTGGCCTACAAAGTGGGGAGTAAAATGCATGTCAATAGATCCCCCCACTATTGTTTTTGAATTATGCACCTATGTAACATATCATTATGTTAGTTGTAGTTGTCCTTTTTTTAAGGGAAGTAGGGGAGTTTATTGAATTGTGTGGGTCATTGACCCATAACCTAAATCAAGCACATGGTCTTAGGTTGATATATTGATAACCTATGGTCAAATTACATAGTGGGAAGTTTCCAACATGAAAGGTTATAAGCCTTCACATGTGTGAATGAGTTTTGGGGGCTTACAATCGGTGAAATTAATGATCAAGCCACATCACTACATCATGGGCATAAGCAAAAAGCATGTGAGCTTGAAAAAATATTTTTAAAAATATTTTGCCCACATGGAAAAACTATTCATAGTATATTTTGTGTTATGTGGACAAAATATTCAATGACATGGACAGATATGTTGTTGCATGGACATATTCTAAAGATGGATGAAATTTATAAATGAACATGTCTAGTTAAAGGTCTTTGTTGGTTTATTTTTTTGCCTTCAACTATTGTTAATTATTAAAGTGAACACTTTAATTATAAACACACTTGGGATGACACATAATGTGCCTTCTTGGCCCAAGTAAATGTCATGGCTAACATCCCCATTATGATTCACTTTTAATTCATGTTATTGTGCTTGATCAATATTTTCATTATATTGTTTGTTGTATTCAATTATACAAGTTAAAATTCAATACATCATTGTTTTCCTTGCTACAAATTTGTCTCAAGTCCCTAACGAAATCATAATCCTTGCTCTTCAACATTGATAACAATCTCTTGGACAAAAATGAAAACCATAAATATCTTGGACCTCACATGACAAACTACTCATATTATGTAACCCTAACACAACTTGTTAAGCAATAAACTTTGTACCAATTCCATTTTGGATGATGAATGAAATCTTTCATCCACCCAAAACATTACATGTTGCAAAATGTAATACAAGTGTTTACAGTGCATCCATTTCCTCCATTTGATGAAGGAACTTATCATCCTTGTGATAAAATCCATGTAAAGGCAAACCATGAGATTCCCAACTATCATTTTGTATTGTTTTATGTTTTGGGGTCGATTGGAGGTGACACTATAAATCCATCCATACCCTACATAGTAACAAATATGGCTAACAAAATAGTTGTTTGCAAAATTTGACCAACCTCCTACTTGTTTTGTTGTTGAATTGAAAGCTTGAATGTTGCAAGGTTAACCATATAGTTTTATTGTTGTGAACTTTAGGCCAAGAATTTGCATCCAAAGGTTGATTGACTAAAGCATAACTCTCATCACCAAAAAGATTCCAAGGATGACATATTTGTTATTTGCAAGTTCGGTGTTGTTACCTTGTCTGAAGTGAGATTGGTCCCTTGTCACACATGCTATATTGAAGCCATGGTCAACCTATCCACTACATACTTCTTCTTGGAACCACCCATGCAATGATTCAAATCATCGAAACAAAACAAACACTTATGAAGCTCATGGGTGGGATCCTTAGGGGCACAACACAAACCGTAATAACATGGAACATGAATGATATAATTTGTTCTCTTTGACACAATTTTGGTTGTGCAATAGTGTTATGAACTTTTGGACAATATCCTCCATCATAGTATATTGTTATATTTCAATTTGTATCTATGTTATCCTATAAGAATGTTATCAAAAGTCGTTGGCAAGAATTAATATTATGATCATTTTTCACATGCATGCATCCATACATATGGATTATCAAAATCAAGGACTAATGCATCTTCTTTAAGTAGCAATGCATGCTAACTCTTGGCCAAAGAAGAAAAAACATAGTGATAAGGAAGCTTGCTTATTAACCTTATAGCACATGGCTAATCATTGAAGCCCCAATTTCTTAAATGTCCCTCCCCTAAGCCATATTTGCCCCTGTGTTCTTTAAATATTCACACAATCACTCTTGTCAAGCCATTTACCTCTAGGTGATCCCATGAAATAATATAATGCCTTGGTACATAAAATCAATATTCACACAAAGCTTGAAATTCCCTTGAAAACTCCCTACCTTAGTCCTTAAATATTTTGGCTAATGCAACAAAGTGGTTATGCATTTGATTAATGAATGCAAAACAACTCCTTCATCAAGCTTGTTTGGCCCTAACTTGATCCATTTGGGGGAAAAAAAATCCAAATGGTGAAGGCAATTGAACATAGCAATGTATAATTTACATAATTGTAGTTCCAATAAATTCATTTGTGACCTCATGGTCTTTGTGTGAACACAAGTTATAATGGCTCAGTTTTTGCAAAACAAATTCCATAAAAGTTCATTTTTGGGTGTTAAATTGGCTTAAGTGGTCATTATGAAATAGTTATTGAACTAAAAAAATTTATATGAACAAAAGTTCAATTAAACATCTTGTTGACATATAGGTTACAAGGAACACAAAATCAAACAAAGAGTACTCATATAAGGACTTTTAAAAATAAGGTTAAGATCTAGTCATTCAAAAGTCCATAACCATAATTTGGTGATAAAGGTTTTGGTAACAAAGTTTTCAAATGTTAGTTTTTTTCTTTCATATATCAAAAAATGAGTCTCTATAAAATATTTTGAATAAAAATTATATTGAAAAGTGCATGTGTATTGCAAAACAAAATGCAAGGACATTCCATATGTTTTCACTTCAAAGGTTTATTATTCCATAACGAGTGCACATTTATTGTGCAAAAATTACATATAGATGTCTTTTTATTGAAATTGACAATTTTAAAACAATTGAAAATTTGACATATAAATGGTTGTATAGCATGTTGATGGCATTTCAAATCACTACGCTTGAAAATTACAATGAAACACAAAAAGTGAGTCACTATAACTTGCATTCGCCCCTTCATATATGTGGTCCATTATTCTCCATGCCATGGATACAACATGAAATTTTGTTTCCATTTGGATGCATGTAAAAGGGCAAAGGTGTGCCATTTTAATACCATCTCCTCATCCATCTAACCATGCTATTTTTCAAAAATCCCATCTTATTGACTCTTGATTGAATTTGACTCAACCCATTTATACTCAACAACTTGGGCTCCGCATTGCTATGCAATATTAGTGACAATTTTCCTTCTTATTATGTTCCCATATGATTATCAATAATCCATCATTATTTATGTCAATGTCCAATTTAATATATATATATCATGGGCATGAAAGGGCACATGTTAATTTGTCTTTTCATATCCATGTTGGTGGGTAAGGAAATGGGTGAAATAGTTATAAGGATAAGAGATAATTATTAAGAAAGGAATGAGAGAATTATAAAGATAAAAGCACTATGAGGGTGTTTTGCAAATGGGTTTGCAACTTAGTTTTTGAGTTGCAATGACCATTTGCAACTCACTATATTTCTACACCCATGAATGTTGTTAGACAACTTGCATGAATTGCAAAAGATGCAACTTCCCATATATATAATCATACGCTAGTGCAACTCATTGCAATTTAGTTGCAACTCTATCATAACAACTCCTTTTCAACTACAATGTAACTCCCCTACGACTACAACCATAATGTCATGTTGACATCACTTTTCATCCATTCATCAAAATCTAATGCATGGCATTATGAAGATTTTTGGGTGAATTTATTTTTGAAATATTGATATCCACCATCCATTATGATTGTTCATTTTGGATGGTTTCTAATTATGACATGTGGCACGATCAAAAGTTGTCACTTGGCATATTAATTGAATTTTGAAAATAAATAAATAAATAAATATTTATTTATTTATTTATTCAGATAGGTTAGTACATAGCCATAGGTAGGTAAGTTGGAAGGTCCTACATACCAACCTACATGTTTACTCATTTAGGTAGGCAAGTAGGTAGGAAGGTAAAAGGGTAGGTGAATTAAAAAATAGCCACATGAATCTTAAAAATTTTGTTTTGTGTTTTACTTTCAAGTTTAAGCTTTTATGAGCTCATTCCAAAATGGCACATTTAGTTTCATGTGATAATACAAAAGAAGACACATCATTTATGTAATTTGTGAAATAAATTCTTAAAAACAAAACATATGGGTTAAATATTTTAATTGCACATTAGTTGCAAATTGAGTTGCAACTACAAAAAAATAATCCCACATGTTTTGTGTTTGATTTTAATTTTTGCAAGTTATATAACTAAAAAAATAATTATTTGATAATTTATATATGTGAATTAACTATCAAATAATTGATTATCTGAAACAATCATTTGAATTAATTTTTAAATGAATTTCTTTTTTTATCAAAAAGAAATCTGAATTTTATAATTAATCATCTGAAATAATTATTTGAAATTTAATTTTCTGAATTAAATGTCTGATAATTAATTATCTAGATTGATTATTCGAAATAAATAAACCAATTAAAAAAATAGTTCATTCAGATAATTAATTCTCATGATAATTATTATATAATTAATTCTCAAAATAAGTATCAGATAATTATTTATCAAAATAAGTATTAGATAATTAACTATTTAAAAAATCAGATAATTAACTATTAAAAAAATCAGATAATTAACTATCAAAATAAGTGTCAAATAATTAACTATCAAAATAAGTATCAGATAATTTATTATCCAAATAACTATCAGATGATTAATTACCAAATTTAATAATTATTCACCTAGATTAATCAAATTTGATTATCAATTTTATTTTAATTAATAAATAAATTAAAAATAGCTAGTTAGTTAGAGAATTTGGATAATTAATTATTAGATAATTAGTTATCCATAATTTTAGAATTATTTATTAATTATCTGAATTAAATTAATATTTAAATTAAATTAATGAATTCATATGAATAGTTTATTAATTAATTAGTTTGTAATAATGAATTATATTACATATTAATTAATAATTAATAAATTATAATGAAATAATTCATTATGAAATATTAAATAACATACATGAATTTGAGTAAAAGACATCGAGGTATATAAAAACAAATCCATATGTACATCCTTATTGAATGTTTAATGGAATATGCACATTACCTTTAGTTTCAATTCAAAAGTAGGTTTTCACCTTCCATGAAATTCTATGTTTTGATAAGTATGTATGTGAACATGATATTGTGAATTGCAACGTAATGGAATATCATTAATACAACCATTGAGCACCAATCACAAAAAAAAGGATTGTAGTATATACATAGTGGCAACCTAATAACACAATTAGTTGTGTCAATGGGAATTATAGTTGAAATTAGTTGCAAACAAGTTGAAGTTTCATATTTAATGGGTTGTGAAAATGCACACATGTGGCATGATTGTATGTGTCAAAGTCATACATTAGTTGCAACACTAATTGCAAAGTTGTTGTTGATTAGAAGTTGCATTTACACTAATTGTAATGTAATTGTTACACATAACTAAAGTGCAATTGCCAAAAAGTCAAACATGCTTAACTACAATTATATATATAATGCATACATTCCACCATATAAGTGTTTATCTTGCAACTACAATAAAACTCCTTGATTTCCTAAGGCGACATTTTTATTAATTTTTCACATTTCCATGGGATATTTATAATGTAGTTGTATGTTAATTATTTTGGAGCTCTATTTGCAAGGCGGTGTGGTTGTGACAGACATAATTTCTCATAATGGAGGTAGTTATTAAAAAGGAAATGAAGTGGTTAAACTTCGAAGTGAAGTAATTAAGCTTGGAAATGTCTTTGGAATTTTCTAGGGATGATTGTATGAAGGGTTATGCAAAATCAATAAGGAACTTTTAAAAAATTATAGAAAACCACCCATATACCAATTCCTCAAAAATTTTGTCACTATAATTAATAAGACCAGCTTGTTGTATGTTTTGAAAATTACATTCATGGAATATGAATGATCATCATTCACTATTAATTTGTCATATTCCATCAACTACTTCAACCTTTCATGGTTAATGTAAAAGGTAAATTGCAAAAGGAGAAATGAAACAACCAAGTTGGCCCTAAAGCCGAAATATTAGCCCTCAAAGGATGGTGGGAAGTTAGTTGATAATATTCAAAATTTATTGCCCCTTACAAGGCTTGGCATGTGACTAAAAAATAGTGTGATTTTTCATGTTTCAAAAGATAAACATGGCACCTTATGATTGATCAAAGGCCAAGTGAAAAGAGATTCCTCCTCCTAAGGTTTTTGTCTCAAGAGGAACAAAGTTTTATGCTATGCAATTTGGCAAGAATGAATGAATTCCTCATAGATATGAACTTTCTTCTATACTTCAACTAGTTAGTCCTACTAAAGAAAATTCTTATTCAATCCACATGAACTAGATGGTGATACCTTTAAGAAAACCCAAATACTAAATTGGAACCTTGTAATAGTTTGTTGTTGAAACGAAATTATTTTTTAATGAAATTTTTCCATTTATTTTATTATGCAGTTACACATGTAATGTGTAGATGGTTATAGTTACAAACTCTTGCGCATCTTGTAGATTGGGACATCCCCAAAATCCATGGCAAAAAGTTTTTAAAATACATGCGTTGCACATTTCACATTTGGTTTCTAGTCACATATCAACCTTGGTTCACCATTCATTTACAACAACCTTGTGCCACATTGACCATATGAATGTGGCCTTTTTACTAGCCTTTCTTGGGTTCCATACTTTGATCCACTGGAATTTATGCACTCTATGGAGTCCACCTTTTCATTTATCTTTAACTAGTTTTTTTATGGGTCTTCTAGTGACCTTGAAGAAGGCATGCCTCTTGAATTTGAAGGAGGCCAATTTTTTCATGAGATAGTGATTGGGTGATTGTGATTCATACCTCATTTTCCTTTTATTGAGTTCAAATCTTTCTTTAGCTTTATGTGTTGGGACTAACTAGTTGAGAGTGTTTTTTAAAGGTCACCGAAAGTTCACACAAATTTCCTGCATATGCTAGAATTTCAGTAGTGAGATGTCTCATATGTCTTTTTCCCACCATAAAAGATTGGTGGAGGAGCAAATTTTTTTTAATAGTTCGAATTATATGGACATGAGGAGCAACTTTTTCCAAGCTTTTATGGCATGGTTCCATATTTTGGAACCCCCGCCTCCAACAAACTTTTTAACAAAAGCCCACTTAATGTTTCTTCCCCATCTACTTTTTTTGGGGGGCCTAATTGTTGATAATTGATATCCTAAAAAGGACTTCAAATTGGAATCATGTACCTCTAAAGCACAAATTACCCTTTTGGCCATGAGTGTATCAATAGCTTCTTCTAGGTCAACAAATTACAATCTACCTATTTGCTTTTCATCACAATAGTTAGCCCAATAAATTTGACATCTAGATCTCCTACCACTTCCTAACTAAAAGCAATCATGCAACAAAAGTTTGATCTCTTTAACACCTACCTCATTAGATAGGTATTAAAATACCTACAAAATGGCAACAAATACCATAAATATGAAAGGAAAACTCCTTGGATAATCAACACATGCCCAATAGTGATAACCAAGTTGGACCAAGTGGACTAGTTTTGTCTTGACTCTATGGTACAAAAATTCATCAACATCAAATCTCTCAATATCAATGCCAAAACAACTCTAAGCCTAGATGTTTGGTGATTTCCTTAGCTTGGGCCCATTTCCATTTATAGTCTTCAAGCCATGGAGGCTTATTACAAGTGATTTGCCAAAATGCACAACTCTTGGACCATTTTACTTCAAGGCCAAAATCATTTCATAAGATATTGATAATTAATTCAATAGTCTTTTTGACATACCTTAATAAGGTTTAACCCTGATGGTAACATGGTGGCATATTAATTCAATGTTTTTTGTCTAATTCTATTTGGGAATGGAACCCCTTGGATATTACCTACGTGCACCACTTATTTAATGACCTCTTTAATGGCTTCCCCAACAAGGGTGAAAGAGGTATGGAGCAATTGGACATCCTTGCTAAACACTTCATTAAATAGAAGTGCATGGATGGAACACCATCGATGTTCACCAAAGCTTCTACCCCTTAAAAATGTAATCTTAACAAAGCTAATAAATGATGTTGGGATTCCAAATTTTTCTAACACTTGAAAGATAAATGGCCATGATCTACTCTATCATACACCTTTGAAAAGTTAAGTTTGAAGAATAGCATGTTTTGACATGACTTCTTCAACCATGCCATAGTTTCGTGCAATAAAAAAATGTTGTCAACAATAAATTGAAAACAAAGCAAATCTAAATGGTCCTAATCAATGACATCCATCAATGTTGCTTGGAGACATTTTTGCAAAACCTTAGCAAATATTTTATACATAGTATTTAGGAAAGTGATTGGCCTCTAATTAAATAGGTTTTGACTCTTTCATCACCTTTATGAACGAAGGTAATGAGGACCCATATAATAGATATGAGGAATTTGCCATTTTGAATGGTAGATTAAATCACAACCAAATAAATTCACCACCTAATATGTCCCAATATGCTTCTTCAAACCCCAAATTAACAAACTTTAAAATTCAATGACATTTTTTTATTGTTGTGAATTAGTTGGATCTATTTTATATGAAATTATGCATTGTCTAATTAATTTTTAAGATCCTCTCATGTTTGACCAAATTCAACTATTCATTTATTATAATAATTCATATGGAAGGGATGACTTTTAAAAGTTTGGCTATGAAGCTTACTTTTTTGTCAAGATTGTGCCAAATCTTGACAATTTTTGACTTAACTTCTTTAATGAAGAGATATTGAGTTTCCACATTGTTTGTCAAATGCTTCAACCCCCAACTCAAAAAAGATATAAATGTGGTGGTGGTCAAATCTTGGAAAGTCACCACAAATTATGTAATAAATCACCTGCACGTGTTGTGTAATGTTTGGTGTCAACTTGGGAAGTGTATGATTGGTTTAAGTAAGCTAAAACTCATGCACCATCCCCCTATGATTATACAAAAATAGTGCATACCTTCATTGCAATTGAATAACTAGCCATTAACATTTAATGTACATTTAACTTCCTTCCATGCCAATCTTTTTCAATTATTAAAATAGTGACCTTAAAAGAAGGATTTATCACCTACACTTAATTTCCACCATGTTTAGATCCCCTTCTAGATGCAATCTATCATTTTGAGGCATTAAAATTAGAAGAAAACTAGGTTTTTGTAACCAATCAATTTGTGACTACTTGTGACTATTTGTTGTTTATGATTATCATTGGTTATTTTTACAACTATTTTTTGGATTCAGTTGTGTTTGTAACTACATTAAAATTAACTAGCAACTAATGTTTGTTTTATTCTTTCATTTTGATAGTTTTTAACATGATTTTCATCCAAGAAGACCCATTTATGTCCCTTAATTTGCAAATGTGATCAAATGAGTTGCAACCCTATGTGTTGTCAAAGTGTATTTCTCGTCTTTCAAAGTGTAGGGATTTATGATGGTGTATTAAAAGTATTATATTCATTAATTATGAGTGGATACTATGATATATATGTGTATACATCAGGTTATGTATCACGGTTGTATTTTTTACAAAAATAAATAAATTTCTAGTCATAGAAAAATTATAGTAATTACAATAAAATTAATTAAAGAAATTAATGTTAAAATATTATAAAATAACTATAATTATAGTAGTTATACATTAATTGTAGAAAATATATAATTTATAGTCAAAGTTGGAATTCATAATTTCTGATTTTTAATTTTTAATAAAAATATTCATAATAATTTTAGTGTAACTACATTATTTGATCATTACTGTAATCACTTATTTAAAATAAAAGTATTATCATAACATAAAATTTTAGATGAATCAATAATATTTTCAGTAATTAAAATTAATTACTCTAAAATCATTTTAATTACTTTATTAATACATTAATTATAGATGTGTCATAATTTGTAATTAAACTTAGTTATTAAAAAATATGATTTTTAGTTTATAAATTTTATTAAGATTTTATAGTAATTTTAATGGAATTATGATAATTAATGTAGTTCCATGATCATATTAGAGTAAATTAAAATATTCATTTATGTTTTAAATTATTATAAATTTTAAATATTCAAAATAATTTTTTTGTGAATAGAGTAATTGAATTGAAGTAATTTATTTTACATATAACAAATAAATATTTATTTTAAAAAATTATCATAACATAAAAGTTTAAACCAAATTTTTTGATGTTTGAATAATAAAAAATAATTATTTTAATAAGATAAATTATATAATTTATAATTTTACTTGGTATTCTTAATTTTTAAAATATAAGTTATAATTAAGAAACCTATTTCAAAATAATAATATTAATACATTAAAATTTGATGTAATTATTGTATATGTAAAAATTCGAGTAGAGTAAACTATTGAACCTATTATGTATAATTACTTATTTTCAATACATAATCATTGTTATTGCATAGATTTTTCCAGTAATAATTAATAACTTTACAACAATAAAACTTAAATACTGGAATTAATGTCTAATTACTGTTAAATAACTGTAATTACTTTATTTATACATTAATTATAGTAGTTTCATCATTTATAATTGAACTTAATTATTCATTTTTTAAAACTTTTAATTTTAAATTTTTCATCTGATTTTAATTTTTCTTAATAATTATGCTTTAATTAGAAATTTTAATTTAATTTTTACATATTATATATTTTTATTTATAATATATGTATATTGTTACTAATTAAATTTTATACTAAGTGTTGATATTTTTTAAGTAATAATTTTTTTAATTTTACAAGAATTACAATAATTTTTATGATTGATATTTTTTATTTATTTATTTAATGAGCATGTTACAAAAAATTACTATAGTAGTTAGTAAGGGAATTAATCACTATCATATGTAATTACAGAAATTAGTAATATTATATATTATATAATTAGTAATAAATATTTATTATAATAGTTTTTCCTATACATGTCATGTAAGTGTAAATGTAAAATACAACACTTACATGCTATGTATAACTATGTAAAATTGTGCATAAACTACAAAACAAAGAAAAATAAATTTGCAAAACATTTTGACATGAGGTTTAGGGTTTAAGGTATTTCTCGCCAATTTTCATCACTGCATTTCAAGAATGATATGTATGGTATCAATTTCCAACAATTAGTATGCACTTGGGACATGGAATGAAAACATTGAATGACAACTTGCAAATTGTCAATGTGACCCTTGATCAAAATTAATTCAAAACAACCAATTACCAAGTGTCAAATAACTTAATGTTTCATAGAAAAAAAAAAAAAAAACAAAAGACCAAGGTCTAAGTCCTCCAACCAAAATCAAGGAAACAATTACCAAAATTTAGAAAACTCCTTTAAATAAAAAAAAAAATTATTTTTTAATTTAAAATCAAA